>JACCDG011842001.1_pt1 | contig 37372 bp, 52 predicted proteins | sample 7442471 | NCBI WGS metagenome assembly JACCDG01 (sample SAMN15323444, study PRJNA562643) | freshwater metagenome | isolation source: river surface water | place: USA:Blue River Watershed | collected 2017-08-17 | reverse complement strand
GACGCAGGTAGGGAATTAGAAGCACAAAAGTTGAGTATAAGTAGGATGCTCAATAGAACTACCAAAGCTGAATACAGCACGAATGCCCTACTTGCGTTCAAACCGATGTTGTACGCTGTTTTTTTGTCTAACTTATAAATAATTTAAAAATGAATAGATTAATAAAATTAAAATTGGAAACCTTAAAAGAGTTTCAAGAAAAATATCCAACATCTCACGTTGGTGGAAGTATAGGTTTGTTTTTAAGAGGGATAAACCTTAAAAGAGATTTGAGTAAATCAGATTTAGACATAACTATTGATGAATTTGTATTTGAAAACGAAACATTAAAAGATTATGAGCAAAGAAGTGATGCAAATGATTTTGACTATGCTATAAAAAAGAATGTTGACAATGATTGGTATATCAAAATGGATATTCGTGTTTGTCCTGAACCTTCATTTGAAGTAGTAGAATTTGAGGGCATAAGTTATAATGTATCTAAATATAGAGATATTATTTATTGGAAAACAAAGTATGCTAATAAAGGCGTTTCAAAACATAAAAACGATTTAGAAACTATTAAAACTGGTATTCGTCCATTAGAACCCGTTTCTGTTGTTGATGATGGACTGCCGTTTTAAAATAGCGGACAACGGTTTCGGGCTTGGCGAAGGTGGGCTTGTAGGATGCTCAAGTTTAGCAGTAATTGTCTGCCCACTTTTGCCAAACCCGTGTTATGTTGTCGTTTTTTTCTTTATTTTTTTTTGCGGTGGGTATTTTTTTAGATTGATTTTCAATGAGTTACGATATTTTAACAAAATACTTGCATTGTAATTGTATTTTACCTTATCTTTGTGTCAACAAAAAGAGATAATAAAATGGAATACACAGCAAAACAAATCGAAAACGCAAAATCAAACTACAATGCTATGTTAGTAATTAGAACAGTTGAAAGCTACGAGCCACAATACATTGGCTGGGCTGCTGCTGAACAGCGTTGCGAATTTCATAACAACATTGTTACTTCAATTTTAGCTGGTAATAAAGAATTAGAGAAAGAATGGAAATTGTTCTTTTTGAAAGAAGAAGTAAAAGCTGACCAAAAACAAGCTGAAAGCAAAACAAAATTAACAGCTAATAAAGAAGCATCTGCCGACATTTTAGCACCAATAAAATCAGCTAAAAAATTGGTTGAATTTGGAAAATGGTTAAACACTTCTGGCAACCAATTTCGTAAAGAACATTTTTCAAAAAAATACACTCAAGCATCAGTTAACGCATTTTTACAAACAATTTAAAATCAAATCAAAATGGCTTTCAAAAAAGACAAACAAGGGCTTTATTTCAATGGAGAATTTAAAGCAGACAACTATTCGGATGCAATCAGAGAATTGTATCAATTGAACGAAATTCCAAAAGGATTTTGTGTTAATGAAGACCACGAGGCTAATGGTTATAGCGTGGTTGATAGTAATGGAGTTCAACACATTTATGAACTTTCTTCAAAAGAATTTTATAACGCATTTATGAAATTGGATTAAAATGGCAAAGAAAAATTACACTTGGAAACTTGAAGAAGAACTTGTTTCCAAAATTCAGAAACTCGCGGAAAAAGAACATCGTTCGCTCACTAATTATATTGAGGTTATGTTTATCGAAAAAGCTCAATCGGTAGCGGTGGGTGGGGAAAAAAATAAAGAAAAAAATGCGACATAACGGTCCTGCGCTTGGCGACAGTGGCGGCTTATCACTTCGGTAGCACTTGCTTATAACGTATCGTGGCTTTGTCGTCGTTGTGGCGATTAAAGACCAAACTTAAAAAATAAAAACTAAAAATTAAATTTATGACTGAACTTTCAAAAAATACCCAAGTGCCACAATGCGACAAAACCGCTGTTATGCAATCGGCTATTTTACCACAAGATTTAAGAATTGGCAATATAGTTTTTGCTGATTTGTATGATGAGAAACCTATTTTAGTTGAATCAATTTGCAGTAAAAATCAAGATATTTTTAACTCTACTACTGGAGAAATACCTTTTACATCTTTAAAACCAATTGAATTAAACGAAAAATGGCTCGAAAAAATGGGATTTGTTCGAGATGATGATACTTCTTATCGCTGGTTTATTTTAGATAGAAGTGTAGCTTATGATTTAGATGATAATTGTATTAGAATTTCAGATAGTTGGGAGTTTGGTAAACGCAAATACGTTCACGAATTACAAAATTTGATTTTCTTTTTAAGCGGTATCGAGTTAGCTGTTGCATAACTCTCCGCTAGACGCACAACGTAAAAGTATTTGTGTCAGGCGGGCATAGATACACTTTAATATTAACCGCAAGCTGTCCGCCCGCTTGCACAAATACAGTGTTAGCTGCCGTTTATTATGAGTAGAATGATTTTCAAAAGATACAAGTCAATTTACATACACACTAAGTTAGTTTATGGTGTATTTGAATTGCAACCAACCGATTTTAGACTTTTCTTATTTCCTATAATTATGTGGGGAAGGTCAAGGCATTTATTTGGGTTTATTTTCCACCGTTGGAATAATCCCAAGGCTGTTATGGGTTCAGCACTTCCATACCGGGCTTACTTTTCAATTAGCCTACTTTATTTCCCGTCTTTAGATTTTCGGATAGGTAATGGTAAAAATTGGTTTTGGATTAGGAATGAAAATTATTACGGTTGGAAAGTCCACCGTCAAAATGTTAGGAACGGTTTTTAAATGGCAGCTAACGGTAAGGGCTATGTGCAGTGCCGACAAACTTGCACTAAAATTAATACGAAGTAGAAACCTATGGATATAGAAAAACTTAAATATGAAGCACAAAATAAGGCATTGCATATAGCCAATGTTAGTGGCAGTGCTTTGTTTAATGCTGATTGTATGGATATTTTACCTCTTATTCCTGATAAATCGGTTCAACTTATTTTGGCTGATTTGCCGTATGGCGTTACGAAGTTAAAGTGGGATAGTGTTTTAGACCTAAACAAGTTGTGGTTGGAATATAAAAGAGTATTAAAAGACAATGGAGCAATAGTTTTAACGGCTACAAACCCATTTGCTGCAATGCTTATAAGTTCAAACTACGAAATGTTTAAGTATGATTTCGTTTGGCATAAAAACTGCCCATCATCCCCTGCATTAGCAAAAAGGCAGATAATGAGGCAACACGAATTAGTATTAGTTTTTTACAAAAAACAATGCGTATTTAACCCTGTAATGGAGGAGTATTCAGAAAGTAGTAAAAGTAGAATAAAATATAGTTTCAATGTAGATAAAAAATCAGAACACTACAATTTAAAAGAACTTGGAACGAGAGGTGAAAAAAGATACCCAAATTCAGTTCAGAAGATAACAAGAGAAACAGGGTTACACCCAACCCAAAAGCCGTTAAAACTTATGAAATATTGTATTGAAACATTTACAAACGAAAATGATATTGTATTAGATAACACAATGGGAGTGGGCACAACTTGTTTAGGAGCAAAAGAGTTGAACCGTTCCTTTATTGGAATTGAAAAAGAGGTAAAATATTATGATTTGGCAGTTGCTCGTGTGTTCGGGTAGCATTGCCACTAACTCTCCGCTAGACGCACAACATTGCCTCTATTTATAAAACAAACCGGCCCGGAAGGGTATCACAAAAAAATGTCAGAAACACAAAAGGCTTGGATAGCCGCTGGGTTGAACCCTGAAAACTATAGTGCTGCCGTTGCAGATGCTATGAAAATGTACAATCAACCATTCTATGATTTGCTTGTCGGATATATGGAATGGGAGGCAATGCTTATTGAAGATAATGAAATGTGGTGGCCACATGCTCCAAAAAATAAGATTTCAGGCAAGTCCTATGATAAGATGATTGAATTGCAAGGTAAAAGAAACGAACTATTAAATCGATTTCCATCCCCAATGGTCAATCCAAAACATTAACAAAAAAGTAAGGCTGCTTAAAGCCAAGCAAAATATGAAATCTAACATACCTGTAAAAGACAGAAAAAAAATTGCCCGGCTAGAACGAGAGTTGAATGAATTGGCGGAATTAGCCTATAAGCATGACTTAGACGAAGACTTTATGGTAGCGGGAGAAAAGCTTAATAGCCGGTATGAGAATAAGTACAATGAGTTGAAAATATTAAAATCTAAATATAAAATGCAATGAAAGTACTCTCAATCTTACAACCCTGGGCCTCCCTGATCATCCTAGGTCACAAGAAAATCGAAACCCGCTCCTGGATACCCAAGAATCCGGTGATCATTAAGCAACTCAAAGAAGAAGGGTTGTTGATCCATGCTAGCGCAAAAAAGATTCGCCTACAGGATGGCATGTATGATCTTATCGATCACATGGAGCGAATCGGGTTCATGAATGATTACGACAAACTTCCATATGGTGCTGTTATTGGGAAAGTAAAATTTGAAGCATTTATCCCATCTGAAAATATTGATTCATCCGCCGACTTGTATCAGCAATGCACTCTAGTCAATTCGGAAACAACAACTATTCATTGGAATTGCGCAACAATATCTCCTAAAGAAGAAGCCTTTGGTGATTACTCCACAGGCCGTTTCGGATGGGTTCTTTCCGATCCACACGAATACATCGTTCCAATGCCGGTTAAAGGTCAACTAGGGCTGTGGAACTTCGATCCGGATGCATTTTGGAAATACTAATTAACTTAAAACTACAAACCCCATGCAAATGAACAAACAATGATACGAACTTCTATTGAATGGCGAAGTGGCAATCAGCCACAACAGAGATACAACATCACCGGACGTTAAGCTAATCCGTAAATTATGCAAAGACCCATCCATCGAAGGGAATTCAAGCCTGTATTGGTTTGATGAAGTTGGATGGGGTTCCGGACCTGACAACCGCATTAACAACGTCCCTCATTATCCACCGACGTGGTTTTTTGAGCAGGAAAACAATTAATTCGTAATTTTACTTTGAAATTCAAAGCGGATGGTAAACAAGGCTAAATATGATACTAGACTGACTTTCGTACTTGCGCTTGTCCGGAAGGGTCTTACTCGTGAGAAAATCGTGACTAAATTCGTCCAAAAATGGGGAACTAGCACCAAGACAGCGGACCGAGTCTTAAAAAAGGCTCGTCAAGTGCATGACAGCGAAGTGCAGGCCCTGGAAGATAAAAGACAGGCTGAACTATCAGAGGACCTTAAAAGCGAAATTCAGGCCGAAATAATCACAGAAACCGAGATTGATTTGATTCTGAGTAAAATGGTGCGAGGAGAAGTTCACATCAAGGAGTATTTAAAAGGGCAGGTCGTTGTTCGTGATTTGGAGCCGTCAGAAATCATTGCAGCGGCTGACAAGCTTTACAAACGCAAAGGCAGTTACGCCCCGGCTAAGGTAGCGCAAACAAACCCAGACGGCACCGAGGTCGAGCAAAAGACCACAATGAGCCTAAGCGATGCATTGGCATTGCTGGCAGAATTAAAAAAGTAATCATGGGAATATTCTCAGAAAAAGAAGTATTGATCGAATCCGGCAATTATCGGGTGGTCTGCATTCAGCATAAATATTACTCGTGCGTTTGCCTACAACGTAAAGTATGGTTTATTTGGTCCACTATATCCAGTGGGTTACAGATAGGCGAAAGGGTAAGCAAGATAGATGCTGCCAATGCACTGATGACATTTGCTTATGATGACAATGCAATACATAAGGCAATGAAGCTATTATCTAAGCGATGACCTTAGTTCCATGCGAATATTCGACACTCTTGAAGGCTACGGAGCAAATCCGGCAAGTACTTTTTAACTCAGGCATCATCGGTGTGAATGATTGCTTCATGCCGTTGTATCAAACCAAAACTTTCCGGTGGCAATTGTGGGGTGGTCGTGGATCGGGTAAGTCACATCATGCCATGGACTATGCTCACTACCTAGCGTCCACCTTGAAGTATTGCCGGATTTTATTTTTGCGATTCATCAAAGATGACATTCGAGATTCTTTATGGCAGGGGTTCAACGATATATTGAAGGATAAAGGGCATGAGAGCCGTTACGATATTCGTGACCATCACATGAGGGCCACGAACAAAAAAACCGGTAATGAGATAGTATCAAAAGGCGTAAAGGCCTCTAAAACACAAACCGCAAAACTCAAATCTATTGCCGGTTTTACACATGTATTTATTGAAGAAGCGGACGAAATCCCCAAGGAAGATAAGCGCAAATTGATTGATTCAGTCCGGAAAAAAGGCGTGGAGATTCAGATAATTGAAATGTTCAACACCCCACCTAAAGCGCACTATATTTGGGAAGATTACTCGTTGACCCCAACAGAGCATGAAGGTTATTATTTAGCAGAGCCACTTCCTGACAGCGGTATTTGTGCGATAAGGACCAATTACATGGATAACATTCATAATCTGAACGAGGACTTTTTAAGGCGCTATGAAAACGCGAAGTCTGGCAAAGACCTGGACTATTATCTCACAGATGTTTGCGGCTTTATACCTTCCGGAAATCGTGGATTGATTCACAAAGGATGGGAGCGATGTACACTTGATGATTACAAGCTGTTTGGCGGCAAAGAGTTCTTCTACATCGACTGGGGAACTCGTGATGAATGTGCCATCGGAGGTGTCAAGATGGATAAGCGAAAGGTTGCAATTCGTGGCCTTGCATATAAGCCAATGGGCATCCTTGATGTGGGCATCCTGTTGTGCCAATTAGGGTTCACTGAGCGAGAAATTATTATCTGTGATAGCGCCAAACCGAAGTGGATTCAAACATTAAGGACCGGGTTTGATAGGTCTGAGTTAACCCCTGAGTTGATACTACGATATCCTCAATTACTCAAAGGGTTTACGGCTGTTGGGGTGCGAAAACCCGCTGGCTCTGTTGAGGAAGGAATTGATATGGTCAACGAATGCGATGTGTATGTTTGCAACGATATAAACAGCGAGCCGATATGGACCGAATACGTTGATTATCGTTGGGAGTTGGATAAGAACGGCAACCCGACAGGCCAACCAGTTGACGGACATGACCACCACATGAACGGCATCCGATATGTGATTTATTCTCGCGAAATTGTTTTAAATTCGTAGCTCCAATGTCAGCCGTTCAAATGTTATCAAGGAAGCTAATTGATTGGGGTAATGAACACCCTGAGCAAGATAAGGTCTATTTGGTATGCCCTGACTCTGACAGAATCAAAGAAGATATTGAAAAGTCATTTGGCCGGTACTTTTCGTTTGAATATGTAAAGCTTACAGCCAACCGATATCTTGGCATTTTGTTCACGAAGAAGAAGCCTGAGTATCATGAATTTGAAGACGTTAAAATTTAGCACTATGACAGATACAACCCTCACATCATGTTCACGTAACCCAAATATGCCGCTACTGGAAAATTCAGCATGTCAACAAAACCACATTCCATTAACCATACCAAAATGTCCACGCAATAGTATCTGCTGTTGCCGATATATGCGATGCCAAAGTCTTTCATATTGGGCTTAGTAGTCATAGCGAGGTGAATTTCACCAGGTCCGCAAAGTTATTGGAGCAATTAAAACACATAGATAACCAAGCGCCAGTAAAAACCGGCCCAAAGCCAACAGGGGATGATGCCCCTGATTTTATCTGATTCAAAAAATAAATTTTGCAAACTGAAAAAATAATTATATTTGTTCTATGACTGTTTTGAAATCCAAAGTACTTTCCGAAACTGAAATCAAGAACAAGGATAGGAAGCATTGTCATAAGTGCGGTAAGGTTTTAGCCGAAGCAATGTTGAAAGAAGGTTCCAAACTGACTATCAAATGCCCAAGGTGTAAGACTTTCAACGCATTCAACGCCTAAGAGCGTCATTAGGCTCTCGAAGCCAAAGTAAGCCCATAACAGGGCAAAATATAATACTTTGGCAAACGTATTTACAAAACTCGGCAAAGCATGGGACGCCTTCAAAGGCCTCAATGATGCTGTGATGAATCCAGTCGGACTTGGATTGGATGATTTTAGCAGCATTGCCGACTTAACGACCGGTGAACTCCGGGTACTTACATCCGATAGCCAGTTCTCATATAAATTCAAGACAAAAGACGAAATTGAATTAGCCTTAGAGTCGTGTCCTCCATTGGCTTACGTCGTTGTAAAAAAAGTATTGGCCATCCAAAACGGGCGCATTTTCTTACGTCGTGAAGGTGGAGGCACTGAGATAACCGGAGGTCAGATGATGAAGTACATGAAGCTGCGTGAGCGGCCAAACTTCGCACAATCCACGGAAGTATTTGATTTCCAAAACTTGTTTCAATGTGCTATTTATGGCTATTCAGTTTGCAAGATAGTCACACCGGTTGCATCTGAAGAATTAATGCTATTGGGCGCTGATCCGGTCGGAGAAGTGTGGGCATTGCCAGGTGAATTGGTTTCAATCAAATGGGTTAAAAAGCCGAATTACAGCGCAATATTTGGAGGGGCCATGCAGATCATGGATTTGGCCGAAAAGGTTTATTTCGACGGCGTTGAAATTCCAAAGGACGATTTGTTTATCATTCGTGATCCATATCTGTACCGCAATGTATTAATCCCTGAGAGCCGTTTAGTATCTGCATCCGCTGCAATCAATAACCTCATTGTCAACTATTCTGGTCGCGGGAAATTGATGGATAGACCAGCCGGGTTTATATCGGGCGACTCAGCATCAAATAATACAGGGTCTCTTCCTGCAAGCTCTACCGATATTGAAACCATACAAAAAAAGTTGAACACCCGTTACGGTGCCAAGCAAGGTAAGTCCATGCTTATGGCCGTTAAATCTGCGCTCAAGTGGAATGCTATTAGCTTCCCAATGAACCAGATGATGTATGACAAGTTCGAGCAGCATGATACTATCACTATTGCCGAATTATTTGGATTACCTCCAGCATTACTTGGTTTGAGCGAAAACCAAACATACAACAACATCAAGGAGGCTGGCAAACAACTTTACACCAACACAGCTATACCGGAAGGTGAGAGCTACGTTGCACAATTGACTGAGGGCATTATAGCAATGGGAGACCGGGTTGAGTATGCTATTGACTTTAGCCATGTGCCCGAATTGCAGGCTGACAAAAAACAAGCCAGTGAGGTGCTGAAAAACAATACAGCGCCTGTTCTGCAACAACTTGTGGCCGGTATCATCACTTATGGGCAAGCGATGGTAATACTTGAATCACCCGCTGAATCAAGTGATGCTGATAAGTTTTTCCACGAATTGCCCGAAAACATTCAGGCCAACATCTTGTTATCGCTAAAAATTCAAACCAATGAGCAAGCCAACCAAACTAACGGATCAGGAAATCAAACAGATAATCAAGGACAAGACAACAATAGTTAAGTCCGGCAAAATTGTAAAGAAATAATGGTACCACAATTCACATCAAAACAGGAGCTTTTCAACTGGCTTCGAGCCAATAAAAATCTGTTGATTAATGAAAAGAAAGCAGCGACAAAACACGCTGATGCTGTGTCTTATATCCATGCAAACACCGCAGAAAAAGATAGTACCACAAAAGAATCCGGGGTGATTGAAACACGTTCAGCAGATGTGGTTGTTCGCTCTGTAATTAACTCATGTGGTATCATTGATTCTCATTATGATGTCCATATCAAAGGGCTGTGGAAGAAGAGCATATCAGAACTTAAAACGGTTTATCTGTTACAGGAACACCAAATGAAATTTGATAAGGTTATATCAGATTCGGTAAAGGCTTATACTCAAAACATATCCTGGTCAAATCTTGGCTATGATTTCGAGGGTAAAACAGAAGCCTTGGTATTTGATTCAACCATTCAGGCGGACCGCAACCAATTCATGTATGACCAATATACAAAGGGTTATGTAAAGAACCATAGTGTAGGCATGCGTTATATCAAACTCCTTTTTTGTGTCAACTCAGAAGAGAAGTGGTGGAGGGAAGAAAAGGATAACTGGGATAAGTACTATCCGGAAGTTGTAAACAAAGAAACAGCTGATGAACTAGGGTTCTTCTGGGCCGTGACTGAGGCAAAGATCATCGAAGGCTCTGCGGTATTAGTAGGCTCAAATCAGGCCACACCAACAATTTCAATCATGGAAGCCGGGCAAAATTCCACTTCTAAAGATCATACCGAGCAGCCGCCTTTAAGCACTGCGGACCAACTGAAACAAACAAAATTTTTCTAAACAAAAACAAAAACTAAAAATGAAAAAAATCAGAATCATTGCAATGGTGTTGATGTGCGGATTATTCGCGCTCCCATTGCTCTCTTCCGGTAAAGATTCCGGAGAAAAATTAGCCGCATCAAGCATGCTGGCACTTGCACCTGTATTGGGCATTTACAAAACCAAAGAAGAGGCCGACAAAGCCGAGGCTGACTTTGAAGAATCAATCAAAGATCACACCGAAGAAGCCAAGGTCGTTGCACGTGCTGCACGTAAAGCTACGTTGGATGCATTGGCGGAAGCTCAAAAGAACCTGTTGACTACTGAGGAATTAAATAAAGAACTCGAAAAGTTACGCACCGAGCACAAGGCACAGCAAGATATCATCAATCAGGTCTTGATTAAACACGGAGCAGCAATACAACGGACTGCAAACCCTATGCAATTAAGCAAGGAGCAAAAGTTGACGATTCAAAAAGCAGCTGAAGCTAAGATGGAGGCAATTAGTAAGTTCATCGCAGACGGAGAGGGTGGTACCTTGAACCTGACAGGCTTTAAAACATTTGGGGAAACAAGTAAGGCAGCGGTAAATATGACTACTGGAAATACTGTTGACAACTCTGTGTTGGATGAAGATGTAATCGAGAATTTCCGTATTGACGGATTGGTTAAACAGCGCCAAAACCGCCAGTATATCTTTGATATCGCGGACAGAGTTACTGTTCAGTCTGTTCCAGAATACATCATCTGGGATGAAGAAGCCGATGCCGAAGGTGCATTTGCCCTTGTTTCAGAAGGTGGGTTGAAACCTCTTACATCTTACTCGACTGTTAAAAAACAATCGAAATACAAAAAGGTTGCTGGGAAAAAAGTAGTGACTACAGAATTTGAGACATTCCGTCGTCGATTGAGCCAGTACATCAATGAATTGTTTAATGACAAGTTGGTTCGAGATTACCAAACACAGCTGACAACTGAATTGGTTGCTTTGGCTGCATCTTACACCGGGACTACGTTAGATGGTACTATCACAAATCCAACTGACTTCCATGCAATTGGAGCTGTTGCCGCTCAGATTGAATCATTAAACTTTATGCCAGATGTATTGATCATCAATCCGCAGGATAAATGGCGTATTGCTTTATCAAGCACATCCACAGGAGAATTCCACTTGGCCACGTTACCAATTCAGGGCGCAAATGGACAGGTTCAAATGATGTCATTTTTGACCGTTACAACGAATCAAATTGATGCCGGTACTGCCATCTTAGGAGAATCCAAACTCTTCAAAATTGAAGACACTCCGGTGAACTTGAAGTTAACCTATGGGTTGACAACTACATCTGGTGGAGGTAATATCACAAGTGCCGAATTCGATACCGATTACAACCGTATGCGTTTAATTGGTGAGATGTTCTATCACTCGTACATGGCATCGGTCCATACCGGATCGTTCGTCGAGTTTGAATTCAACACCGTAAAAGACGCATTAGCAACAGCGTAATTCATTAACCTTTAAATCATAAATTAAAATGCAAGAGAAAAAAGTATTCCCAAAAGAGCCTGTTCAATTCAATTGGTCAGGGGCAAGTTATAGCGGTGACAAGGTAGTTACCATGCACCGTTTATTAGCCGAAAAAATGGAAGCTGCCGGCAAAGGTAAAATCGTGGAATCGGAATCACCAGCTGCCAAAGCTCCTGAGAAAAAGCCGGCCAAATAATTAATCACTCAAAAAAAAAGTAAGAATTACAATGAAAAAACTCATTCTGTTTGCCACGCTCGCACTGGGCTTTGTCGCGTGTCAAGAAAAAGAAGCAAAAGCCCAAACCGGTAATGTTATCCTGTATTCCAGCGATAACAATGCTACGGATACATTGACGGATGCTAACACTATCAACCTCACATCAGGTTCATTGGCGAAGTATTCGTCCAATGGTGAATTTACCATTGATTTAGTAACTACCAATATTTCCGGCACATCCACATTCAAGGTATTACTTCAAACATCCATGGACGGCACTAACTGGTCCAACCATTATGGTGTTGCCGGTACAGATGGAATCAATTGTGATACGTTACAGGTAACATCTGCATCACCTGCATACTTTAAGTTTAACTTATCGAAGGGGGTAATTAGGTATAGTTCAACCGGTGTAGCATTGAATACCAATTCGCCTTATGTGCGATATGTCCGACTCCGGTTAGTTGGGACCGGTACGCAAAGCACAAGGGTAGCCGCTAAACTTTACGTCCGAAGACCCGATAAATCGCTCTAAATGGCATTGGTAATAACTGATAGTACACACTTCGTTGGTGAGATCAACCTCCCAAATCTCGATACTGGTTCGACTCAATTATCATATCTACAGACGATGATTGATCGACACGAGCCTTCGTATCTCTCAGATGTATTGGGCTACGAATTAGCGCAATTGCTGATAGAAGATCAAGGGGTTGCATCTCCTCCAACTTCTGGTGTGTACTATGATTTATTGCACGGAAAAGAGTTTACCGACTCATTAGGACGGCTCAATAAATGGGAGGGGTTCGCCTCTCCTGTTTATAATCCAATTGCGCATTATATCTATTGTTTGATCCTTCGCGATTCTCACTCAACATTTAACGGCATCGGAGTAACACGTCCGAAGTCGGAAAATAGTGAAATCTATTCACCGCATGAGAAGATCACATATGCATGGAATCGAATGGTAGATATCAATTGTGTGCTCCACGATTTTTTGACCCAGAACATTGATGACTACCCATCTTATGAAGGGGTAAGAGGTCCGCGTGATCTATCCTGGGGCAATCGTAAATACTTCACTCGTGAAAATATGCTCGGCATTTAATGGCTAGAACTTACGACATAGAACCAATTTTAACTCCGAATATCTTTCGGGATATCGTTGCAACGGTGAGCACTAACTTATCGACTGACAACGACTTGGATATCCCACAGGTATCATTTAAGCAGGGTTCATGGCTCAAGATTCAGCAACAACTTACCGAAGAAGCAAAGTCACAGGATCATAAGAATGTCCGCTTCCCAATGGTTGCTTTAATCCATCGTTATACGGAGGGTTACACATTAAATGACAATGAGTTCACGGGTGATCTAATTATTTTCGCATTACGTCCACCAACTGATACTGTCGGCAAATCTTACAGCGGGAATTTCCCGAATGTGCTCAACCCGATATATGCTGAACTCCGGCAAGTGATTTGCGATTCGTCCTACTTTTTAGGCTACAATCATGCGATGAAATTCCCGAAGATGGACATTGTCGATGCAGGAGAATCTGCTAAATATGGTAATGTGCGTTATGAAATTCCTGAGCACACTGACGCGATTGTAATCAAGGACCTTACACTCAGACTCCATAAGCAAGCATGTAGCGCGTTTAACGTCTGCCAGCATAGCTATGAGGTAAGTGAATTGAACTACATCGCAAGGGTTGATATATCCGGATTAAACACAAACACATTGGTCGTCGGGTTCGCTGATGAAGATGTAATCGAAGAGGGTGTAACACCTACATATTCGGTCTATGTCGGAACCAACAACTTAGGCGCAATCACAGGTGGTTCGGCGTTCAATATCAATGTGTCAGGTTATCAAGATGGGCATTATACGGGCAAGATATTGTCATCGGTCGGGGCAGAAGTTGGTTTTGCCTTTACCGTTGCAAATGGTCGTAATACTGCATTCACTAAGGTCATCCAAGCAAGGTTTGTAAACACACTCCCGTGTTTGTTGTGGCCTGATTTCCCATATAGTATTGTTCATAGTATTGATTGCGGTGGTGCAATGACGTTGACGGCGTTTGGTTCTACTGACCTTGAAAACGAAGTTTTCTATGAAGGAACAAAACCGGGCGACATCAATGCAAGTGGATTAGAGTCAACAATTACTCCGGCAATAAACGTAGCTATTACCAATAGCGAAGGGTCTACTACTACACAAAAAATTTATTTAAAAATCTCAAAACAATATTAAAAAATTATGTCACAAATACTCGTTGGCATCTTGGATTGTACGACCGGAGTTTTAAACACCGGAGCGACTAAATGTCCATCCGTGCCGAAGAATTTTGAAGGTGTGATTGCAATTCCTGCAGCAACCACCTTCTCGAAAGCCCAGATCCTGGACTTCCAAAATACATTGACTGCCATGATCGAGAACGACAACCCTGCATTAAGGGCATACCCGATTCAACGATTTGACGGCATGGAATCCTTATCAACGGAGGCCACATATCGTGAGCGTCCTTATGGTGAGCGATACAAAAACCGCGATGGTAAGTATGGCTTTAAGTTCATGTACACCGAGGGTGGTATGGGACTGCATTCCAAAATCAAATCATTTGAAGGAAAGCATGACCAATATGATTTCCTTTTCGTTGACCGCAAAAATCGCGGGTTCATGGGTTGGACATCGGACGGGGTGAACTTCAAAGGGTACACCATGTCAATGATTGACGCCTACAACGTCATCTTTGACAATGGAACCGATGGGACCGAATTCGCAGTCGGGTTGATGATGGATGACCCAGACCAAATCAATATGCATGCACGCCTTTTGCAAATGCCTGTTGGCGTTGATGTTATCCGCGACTTCAAAGGACTCTATGATATCGAGCCGATTGTTTACAGCGGTACCGTATCATCACTTGGAGTTGTCGATCTTCGATTCAGTATCGGTGGTGGTACAACTGACCTCTATGCTGATTATGGTGGTATCATCGACACAGCTTCATTGTGGTCTGCAAAAAACAAGGAAACAGGAGCCGCAATCACCATCTCAACTGCATCAAGCGCAGTAACTGGTGGTGTTGGTTTGGTTACGCTTGACCTTGATTCTGCCGATACTGATTTCCCTGCAGCTGCCGGTGATTTGATTGAATTCACATTTGGCCCTGCTTCAGCATTAAAAGCTGCCGGTATGGTTGGATTCGCTGAGTGCACATTTACCGTTGCAAGAGCATAATTGTAAACTAAAATAACGATTACAATATGAGTAACACATCAGTAAAATTCGAAGGTTTTTCATTCAATACCGAATGGGTTTTAAAGTTTAAAACCGAAGCCGATTTCCTGGCACACCCTAAAAACATCAATCGTTGGAAAGACAACAACGAAAAGAAGTTGAAGGAGCTGTATTCTATTGTTGTTGGTGAAAAACCAACATCGAAGAAGCAAGCCAAGGAGGATAAGCCCCCGGTTGATGACCAACAAAAATAAAGATGCCAGGGGCCAGTAACCCCTGCATCTTTTCACCTTAAAACCTTAAAGATGTTTGAATTACCGAAGCAGAAACGAATTGTCGGATTAAAGAAATAGGCTCACATACCAAAAGGAGTTCAGAAGTGGTGGATTGGAGGTCAGATAGTTTATGCATTGAACGAAAAAACGGCGCGAAAAAAATACGCAAAAATCGATGGCAACTATACCGGAAGCTGTGAGCGCTTGGACTAAGCTCAACTTTAAGGATGAGATCTCAAAGACCATGGAAGATATGGCCATTGAGATTGCGGACCAGAACCGGGCGCAGTTAAAAAAAGGTCAGACGGCAAAGGGAGGAAAATTCAAAGAGTATGCCACGGATTTTTGGTCAGTTCTTAAACATAGGATGAATCCTATACCTGGGTTTGGTAATCCGGATTTATTCGTGACTGGCGATTTTGCTAGCCTGATAAAGTTACAGATGTCATTATCTGATAGCGGGGAGATGTTCAGTGAGGACCCAAAAAATGATCGGCTTGAGGGCATGTATGGTGCGGAAAATATATTCGGGTTGAATGATGAGAGCTTGGGTGAAATAAAGCCTGAGTTTTCAAGCAAATTGGTGGATAATGTAAAAATAGCTGTTGGGCTATGACGTTGGAAAGAATCATTGATTGTGAGCCGTGCAGAAGGAAGAGAAGTGAGTTAATGTCAAGGCTTGCAATGAGGAGAATGGAAGTGAAGGACTTAGCGAAGTCACAAAAAAAAACATACGCAATCTGGTTAGATGATGAAGACAAAAAAATTTATTCAGCACCTTACAGTGAAGCCGTCAAACGATGGTCCGGAAGTATTGAGATTATATCGCAATATTGACGAGCTGCCGTTTAACATCTTCCTGGACTGCCAATGTGATAAACAACTGCAGGGCTTGATTATTTCCGGAGATCCATCGGAGGCTGAATTGATTGCATTGTGGGAGGAATTGGCTCGCGAATTTGTATCGCGATTTGATGAGAAGGCCGCAACCGGGAAGCTGATGAAAACAATTGATGCTGCGATTTATCAATGCAAAATCGTATCAGCCGAAAACCTTATTGCAATTGCCGCAATATTACCATCACAGGATGTGTTTAATTGCTTATATGATTACGGGTATCCACTTCCTAAAATGGATTATTCTGAAGAATCAATGGCAAAACTCCTGAGAATATTTGTCGGACATTACAAGCTCGATCGAACTTCATATAGTCTGCTTGAAAATGAAGATGTAGAAAAAACAGAAGTGGGGCGATCGGCAGACAGAAAGCAATTCATTGACTTGCTGACTGAAATGGCAATCGGGTTCAAAACGCCTGTATCAACTCCAAATCAGATTATGACTGGGCAATTCTGCTCTATGGTTAATCAATACCGGACTTATATCGATAACCTTAAAAAATCCATGGACAAATAAATGACATTGATTCAATTCATAGGTGTGTTTACTGCCGGGTATTTCGTCGGGTGCTTTTCATTGATGGCGCTCCGTGTGTTTTTGTATCGGGCAAATAAAATGGCTGAAAATTTTAAGCAAGAAAATGAGCAATAAAATATTTGGATCTGATATTGTGGACCAGTCGGCAAATGTCGAGGTTCAGAAGCTCCAGGGTGAGATGAAAACCCTGTTGGAAATATTTATCCAAAATTCACGTGCCGTAGAATTAATGCGAAAGGCTTTGTCAAATGTAGATGGATATGCGGCCGTGACTGATGCCATCAAGAATACGAACAGAGCGCTTGATGAACAAACCAAGGTAAAGAATCAAATACTTGCCCTGGAAAAACATTTGGCCGTTGCTAAAACTGAGGAGTATAAAAAATTGATGCAATTACGCGAAGAGCGGAACAAGAATAATCGTGAATTACGTGAAGAGGCCAAGAATGCGCTCTATGCAACAGATGCGTATAAGAAATTGGAGGCCGAATATATCGCTGCATCACGAGGCGCAAAGGCATTGGGCGCTGAATTGGGCATTAATGACCAGCGATTTAAAACAGCAGCGACAAATGCAAATGCATTGCATGACCGATTAAAAGCCATAGATGGTAGTATGGGCATCCATACCCGCAATGTGGGCAATTATACAAGCGCGACTCACTCACTCAGTCAGGTACTAAGAGAAATGCCGGCGTTTACGTATAGCGCACAAACAGGGCTGATGGGTATTTCAAATAACTTACCCATCCTTATTGATCAATTTAAATCGGTAAAAACACAAGTGGGAAGTACTGGCGGTGCATTAAAGGTTTTTGCCGGGTCGCTGCTTAGTTTCCCGAACATCTTCACCGTTGTAATCGGGTTGTTTACGATATTTTATAAAGAAATCATGCAGTTCGTTACCGGGACCAAGGAAGCAAGTGAAGCAACCAAGGCTCTGTATGCTGCTATTGGTTCAGAGACGGGCAAGGTAGAGGCATTGACGCGACAAATCAATAACTATAATCTGACCAACGAGCAACGATTGAAGGCTGCAAAAGACTTGAAAGAACTTTACCCGACCGCATTAAAAAACTATTCAGCAGAAGAAATTGCAGCAGGTAAAGCAGCGGATGCAATCATGAAAATCAAAACGGCATTGGTTGCCGTTGCGATGGCTCGTGCATATCAAACAGATTTAGAGAAAAAAGCTGCTGAAAGATATGAGTTGGAACAAAAGTTGGCTCTGAAAAAAGTTGAACTCATAAAAGCAGAATCGGACGAGGCTGCAAAATTAGCACGGGCACAATCGGTTTGGGGTACTAAAAATGATGAAGTTGCAACAGAACTATACAACAAAGCAACGGCAAGAGTATCAACTATCCGTAATGAAATCAGAGACCTCGAATCAGACGCAATCGGAGCCGAATTGGCCATGAATAGCCTTGCAGAAAAAATTGGCAATATGACCAGCAGGGCAAGCGCTGGAGGTGTCGGCTTAAATGGGAAGGATGGTTACAAAAAGCCGAAAAAAGATAAGGATAAAACAGCACCAGTTGTTGATATTCCTGATAATTTTTCAGATGATGAAATTGCGGATCTCAGAAAATATTTTGACGATATAGAGAAGTGGATAGGCAAGATGTATCAGGAAATGATCAATGATCCTGCCATCCAAAAAAGCCTGATGTCAGACCTTGCACTCAAGGATGGAGAGCAGCCATTGACGGATGAAGAAGCTGCAAAGTTGGCTAGTGATTTAATGGCTCGAATACAGCAGAAGATTGAGAACAATAATCAGATCAAAATCAAGATTAGAAACCTTGAATTAGATATGCAGGCCGTGCAGTTAGGCGCAGACTTCCTGCAATCGCTTAATCAAATGATCTATAATGCCGAAATTGCCCAAATAGAACGACGTGACAAAAAACTACAGGATAGCTACGACAGCAGAAGGCAACAGATTGAGAATAGCTACTCTATTCAGGCTGACAGGGAACGTGAATTAAAGAAATTGGAGGCCGAAAGAGCAGCGCAACAGCGATCTATTGACAACCAAAGAAGAGCCGCTGAAAGAAGAAGGGCAATCGGGCAGAAGTGGACAAATGTCGGAGAGATTATCGCATCCACTGCGCTTGCTGTGATAAAAGCATTTACTGAAGGTGATCCTTACACCAAGTCCGGACGTGCTGGATTAGCAGCTGCCGTTGGTGCTGTGAGCTTGGCAAAAGCCTTAGCAGCTCCAATACCTCAGTACATGGAAGGTACTCCGAAAGAAGGCCATAAAGGTGGTTTGGCTGTTATTGGTGACGGTGGTGTGCCGGAATATGTTGAAGAACCCGGTAAAAAGGGTTATTGGTCAAAACCATTCTCGCAAATTGTTGACCTACCAGCCAAGACCGTTGTAACTCCTCCGGAAAAGTTGATTGAAAAATTGATGATGTCAACAATGGCATCACTCGGGAAAATGAGGGCGCCGGTTACAACAGATTCCTATCAGGCTCAAATGTTGGCAGAATACGAGTCAATGACTAAGGAGTTGCGGGAAACGAAAAAAATACTTGAACGGAAAAATTTGTCCGTGAATATAAATGGCGATTTGTCTCACCTGCTTAGAATGAAAGAATTAATAAGTTAATGGCGCATCCAAACCTATATCGATTTTCTTTCCTCAATGATTCTGGGGATTACTTGTACCTTGATTCCAGCGGTGGGGTAGCCAATCAATCGACTGCAATTTATCTGAACAAAGCGCCAAGGAATTGGGATGAAATAAAAATATCCTATGAACGCGGTTGGACGTATTACGGGCTGGTTCGCCAAAATACCACCTCATTTGAGTTCGTAGATGACGCCAAGACAATACTTCGCTGGGCATATTATCTTGTCGGTGCAACAGAAAGCAAAATCACCTTTAAAGTTGAAATGCACAACCGGTTGAAGGCCGTGTATGATTACGAGCCTTTCTTTAGTTGTGAACTTGATTTTACATCCTTGCAGGACCATAAAGACCATGTGCAAATCGAAGCACTTGATAGCGACTTTAATGCAAAATTCAAAGCTCGGGAATCAACCAATTATAAAATCCCTATTCGAGAAAATGCCGACCGTATTTGGGTTAAGATGGATGGATTGAAACTAAATAACATTGCAGACTTCACAGGCATATTACAGCCATTTGATGGGTCAGCAGCTGCATGGGGAAATAACCAGGGATGGGTTTTCCCAACTGCGATATTTATTGACCTAGAAGGCAAGTCGAACGGGGATATTTTAATCAAGGGCAATGATTACATCGACAACGTAAACTCGCAAGCTTTTTCACAAGCGCCGACTGCAGGTATTATATCGGTCTCAATGGGTGACAAATGGTTTATCATGAATCAATCACAAACCCAATCTTATGATGTGAGAATAGTCGGCACTATTGATATTGGCAAAGACCTATCTGCTACAAGTGGTGGTGGATCATTACGGCATAGATTACGCATTATTCGCGCTGTATTCAATACATCACCAATCATTCAGAATCATTCACTTGTAGATGGTGCCTTTCATACAACAGGGACAATCACCGCAAATGAAGTACTGTCATTTGACCAAACCATTACCGTTGCGCCAAATGAATGCCTATGGTTTTTGTTTCAGATCGACACGACCGGAACCGTTACAGGCAATAGCGGATACATCATTAATTCGCTTGATCTCGAAGCAAGATGGGTAAATGTTTTTCCAACAACTTACGTCCCAACATTGCGCCCCGGTAAAGTTGCAACGGCATTGATTGACAATATCAGTGATAATAACACCTCGTTGAATTCTACATTACTTGATACTACCTACGCCAATCGGGTCATTGCTTCTGCGGACTCATTGCGTGGTGCAACGAAAGCATCAATCACACTAAATTTTGCTGATTACTGGAAGTCAATCAACCCCCGGTGGAGCTGCTCACTTCATTATGTCAAATCATCGGATACGGTAAATATTGAAGATAAAACAGCAGTGTTCGACGATAGCATTGTGCTTGCTACATTGAGCAGTGTCAGGAAATTGAAGATTACACCACTTGTAAATGTAATAGGGTCGAAATTAAAAGTCGGTACTGGTCCACATAGGTACGATGAAGTTAATGGCAAGGACGAGCCAAATCAGTTGACCGAGTATTTGCTCCCGATGATCAAGAGCAAGTCAGAAATTGACCTCACATCTGTTGGCCGAGCCGATATGTATGGAGCGGAATATGAGCGGATCAATTATACAGGCAAAGAAACGACTGATTCAGACGGAGAAGGTGATTGGTGGTTTTTGCATATTGAATCAAGTGTGGCCGGGACAATCCCCGCAGGTTATGATGGTGCTGGTGAAGATTACTATGAATTATTCCGGACTCCAATTGACCTTGTGGCCGGCCCGTCATACTTCGAAATTGAACACCTTGAGCATCCTGAAACGGCATTCAATATAGATTTCTCCGCCAAGCGACAACTCCAACGATGGGCAAACTGGATTAGCTCAGCATTGTTTTTGTTAGATGCAGAAGAAATAAAGTTCCAGGCCAAAACAAAAGATAATAACGGCATTGATCCAATGGTGACTAAACAAGGTTCACCGGTTGTGACCATTGACGAGGGGGCTAATGAATTTGTGGCCACATACAACCCGGCTTTATTTCTGCCTTACCTTATTGAATTTGAAAGCCCGGACATTGTGGACTTGCCGGCAATAGTTGACGGTGATCCTGCTGGCGTTATTCATTTTCCCGCAGAGGATGGAACTATCCAGGAAGGATTTATTATGAAAGTTGAAACCGTGCCATCAAAGATAATGGTGCAGCAATACACCTTACTCGCTTCGCCTAATTGTGATTTACTAAAACTTGCTTACAGATGATGAGACTACTTTTTATAAACGGAAATATCACAGGCGTAATAAGCCGTCCTGACATCATTGTTGGGGCCGTCCGTAATTTGTTGTCCTGCCTCCTTGTTTTTCTTGCCAGTTTCCGCACTCTTTTTATCAATATCACAAAAGCTATAATTGGGGTTCGCCCAAGTTGGCGGGTTGATCTCAGTGCATTTCAGGCAATATCGGTAATTCTTTTCACAAGAAACAAGCCCAAAGCAAACGGCGACAAGTACAATGACTTTTTTCATAAAATCAATTTTACTCAAAAATATAGCCTTTTACAATGCCAGTAGCAATATTTAACATACCGCAATTGAATCCAACCAAGTTTTATCAGCTTGCGGACAAGTTCATTACTGGATCCTATGGCTCGACTTCATATAAGACGTTTAATCCAAATGTGAACCTACGGCATTTAGATAGTGACTTTTTTGCACGAAACATTCAATCATACTTCAATCAGGATAAATACTTCCAGCCATATCAAACAGGGGATGTATTGAGCGCACAATTTTTAGGAGTGGAGGAATATGGGAGCCCTGCAACATTTACCTACAAGATGCATATTGTCAATACTTGTGGCCAAATCGTGAAGTCTGTAACATGTAGTAAACGAACTCCACTATTATCAACAGGGGCGCAAATTTGGTATTACAATGTACCGCTGTATGATGTCCCGGAAGGGAAATATGTGGTACTGATTCACAAGCCAAACAACGGCAGCTCCCCGGACTTTTTTGTGATCACCGAAGGATTGGACATCAAGCATTACCACAAGGACACGGTACTGATCCAATACACCAACAGCAAGAACGATTTTGGGATGTTCTTCGAGGACTTCCAAATGTTTACGCTCCGATTACCTGGACATTTAACATTGACTCCGGAGGCTGAAATCAATGCCTACGACGACCAGAGCAGAAACCATACAATGTTGTCTGCAGTACCTTACAGATCATGGAAGCTCACGCTTGGTATTGGTGGAAAAGAAATTCCTCCTTACATGGCAGATATTGTTAACCGAGCGACATTGTGCGACACACTCTACATCAATGACGTATTGATGACACGAGCCGAAGGAAGTAAGATTGAATCGGATGCTGTTGAAAAAAGCCAACTGAGCGAAATATCGCTTGATTTAAGAGAGTATAATAATGATGCAGATTTGGTAGTATCATCTTACCCATCGTTATATCTGATGGACGCTCCGACCGCTGAGATGTTTTACATAAAGCAAATCAAACTCACAGCCGCGGGTGCACCTGTAACTGTTGGCCGGTACTTCACGTCGGTCAAAAATTTCATTGATTACCTCAATACTGACTACATAAACACAATCGCGCTCAAGGCAACATATTTTGCTTTAAACGACCTTAATCAAATCGTACTTACCACCGACAACAGCACGGTTTATACTTTTTATTCCGGCGGGTGGGATACCGTAACACCTTACCAGGGGTGGTTGAAATTAGAAGTTGATGCAAGTTCATTGGCAGGTGGTAGCATTTATCTTGATACTTCAGGCACAACAAATTACGCAATCTTTTGGGCTACCAATACAAGCCCGGTAACCGGATCAATCACTGGTACCAATGTGACAAAAACATTTACCTATACACCAGGCGTGAAGTACGACACATATTTGTTTGTCGATGATACAGAGCAGATTGATTTAACGAGTATGAATGCTCCTGTAGTTGGAATCTCAGGCCAATTGCCAGCAAGTATAACGACGTTATACGCCAATTCAATAGGGTTAAAATACGTGCGAAGAAATCTGTTTGATTTAGTTAATGCAGGCGTAATGGTAGATATAAATTTTAGCGACAATAAAATTTCATCAAATGAAATCAATAAGTTGTTGATGTATCTGTACGAATCCGTAGCAGGATTTGATTCAGGTGCAAGTATTGACTTGTCACTGCAAACACCATCAGCACCACCAATCGGAAGTCTAGGCGTCCAGACCTTTATAAACGCAATTAATAACACCGCAACCATAACAACAGATTAATATGAACTTATTCAGCAAGCGGTCATGGAAGCGCGATTTGGGGCAAGTCCTCAAGTGGTTTGATATTGATGCTACAGCAGACGGGCCGGCGTCAAAGAATTATGTGGATACGGAAGTTGGGTCCATCCCATCGTTAACAGACGGTGACAAAGGTGACATCGTTGTAAGCAGTTCCGGATCCGTTTGGGAGGTCAAGCCATACGACCCGAGTAAACGTGTGACGTTGTTCAGTGATTTAACCGTAATACCCGGCACAACTGGTTATCCGTTCATTGTATCCGCATCGGGGACAGGTGCCGCAGCATCGGGCATAACCGTTCCTAACGCGGGCAGGGTAGGAGTGATTCAGTTCTCAACAGGCACAACCCCAACAGGCCGTTGCGCTCACACCACTAATACGGTTGCATTTCGTTTGAGTGGCGGTACTTATGTCTATGAATCCGCTGTTTATTTACCGATATTATCAGACGGCACGAATCGCTATCAATATTTGGTGGGGTTCCCGGGCTTAATCACCGCAGCGACTCAGGCAAATGCCGTTTGCTTCTTATATGATGAGGGGGGTGTATCAACCGGTGCAGGTGCTTCTGCTAATTGGAAGGCATTAACTGCGGATAACAGCACAAGAACTTATACAGATACGACTATCGCAGTTGCAGCCGCTACATGGGTTAAACTACGAATTGAAATCAACGCAGATGCGACGGAAGTAGTGTTTAAGATTAACGGCACGACCGTAGCGACTCATAGCACAAACATACCAACCGCAGCAGGTCGGGAAATGGGGTGTTCGGCAGTTATAATCAAATCAGTCGGTACCACAGCGCGTACATTTTGGCAGGATTACAAACTATGTGACGTCGAATTCACAACAGCAAGATAAAATTATTATAAACTATAAAAATCAAAAACAAATGGCAGACAGATTTTTCAACATCACCCCAATTTCAAGTTTAGACAGCAAGCAATGGCTACAGATAGATGAGTGCGACAACGGCGGTACGACCTTAGATGCACAGGGCAGCAATTCATCTCGTTTATATACGAGTATATTATTTACCCCGACAACGGATGGTGGTTTTTTCAAACTGCGGTCTATAGATGGTATCGAGACAAAAGATTTTACAAAGGATAATGTAATCGAAGTAAGCGGTTCTGCTCACGAGAAAGCAACAACATATCTGCTTTACCGTCAAGTCAGGGATTTAATCACACTTTAACACGTCACCAAAAACCCAATATATATGCTTCAAGAAGTAGCACACAATCAGCATTGCGTAAATGTTACAAACCGCGCAACAGGTCAGTATGGCATTGCCGTATGTGACCCAAACACCGTTGTTTCAAACAATGAAAATTGGACTATCCCTGAATTATTCGGAGATAACCCATTGATTGAAAACGGCGCCTTTAATGGTAATCAAGTCTTGAAATTAAGAGAAGGACCTGATGACCAAACTGTTGACCTGTCAACATCAACAGTAATCATGATTTGTGACGTCGCTTACGTTGATATTACATCAATGGAAAGCGATTTCGTTGGCACAACTCAATCACCTATTAAAAACAGATAGATAATTGAGTTTAAATGATAAACTAAGGCTCGTGCTTTTGCTTGTGTCAATTGGCACGGCCTTAGTTTCTTTCAACCTCCCAAAGTACTTAATTGATAAAGGCGCTTACTTATGGCATATCAGGTTTTTATCACTATCAATATTCCTATTCTCCGTGTTTGTGATGCTATCCATATTGCGTGAAACTATCTTTTGCATTGTGGTGGGATTTTTTACTGCCATGGTCCTGAATTGGGGATTATCATGCTGGGTATTCAATCCATTTGAAATGGGAACAAACCAAGTCGTATTTGGGTGGTGCCTGGCGTTTGCTTTGGTCGCAATTCCAATAGTCAGAGCTGTTCGGGAAAATAATCGTATCAAGGAGAAACGGAAGCGAAATGAGAAATGCACCAATGATGCCAAGGCGAAGTACCGACAAATGAAAAGAGAACTTGATGTCATGAGAGGCAAATTCGAAGACTTAACTGAAAAAACAACAACCATAGAAAGCAGATTAAATAGTATATGATGTCACCGGAACAAATACAACAATGGGGCGGGTGGTTCTCAGCCGGATGCTTATTAATCGGGGCCGGAATCAAGGCGTATTTTGATTTTAAAAAGAAGCAAAGCGAAACAGATAGTAGCATTGCAATTGCGCGGGAAAACAAGGAAAAGTTAGACCGCGAAGAGATCCTGGAGCAATACCATGATGTCAAGAATGAATTATCAGAAGCACTGATCAAGATTGATATGCTCACTGAGAAGATTACAAAAATAAGCGCTCAAATGAGCTTGATATACCCAATCATCAAAAAGGCGGTCAATGATAATCCGGAAGTAAAGGAGGCGGTTGAAATAGCCTTTGAATCATTCAAAAACGATAAAAAAGAAAAACTATGATCTTAAAAACATTCACCGGTCCATTGGGGACATTTTTAAAAGGATTTATGACCGCAGTAATTACAACATTGTTCTACGAATACAAGACCAATGGGATTATCTGCAACACCCGGGAGTGCCTGGAACCAATTATGTGGTCCGCGCTATTTGCAACGCTCCCTGTTGTGCTTAACTGGCTCAATCCTCATTACAAAGAGTATGGCCCATCTAAAGACGAAAATTCATAAGATATGATTTCAGAACAAGCATACAAAAACGCCGCCAAAAGATTAGGCTGCGAAGTCGCGGCAATTAAAGCCGTTGAAGAAGTTGAATCCAACGGAAGTGGGATGCTACCGGACGGCAGGCCAAAGATTTTATTCGAACCTCATATTTTTTGGCGGGAATTAAAAGAGAGAGGCATCAAACCGAAATCTTCCGATATCTGTTACCCGAATTGGCGCCCTGGTACCTATGGACCTATAAGCGCACAACACGGACGACTTGACCGGGCGACAGCTATCAATCGAGAGGCTGCGCTTGAATCATGCTCGTGGGGTAAATTTCAGATAATGGGATTTAATTTCAAGATGTGCGGGTGTGCGAACATTCAAGAATTCGTAAACAAGATATACAAAGGCGAAGAGTCACAACTTGAGTTGTTTGTCACATATCTAATCAATGCCGGACTTGCGGACGAGTTGAGAGATAAGCGCTGGGCGGCGTTTGCCTTACGCTACAACGGTCCGAGATATGCGGAGAACAAATACGATACCAAGCTTGCAAGGGCTTACAGAAAGTATTCAAAATAGTTTTAAGGTTGATTTTTGCATACGCATGACCCTGACTTGTCTAAGTCGGGGTTTTTTTATTTGCCTAAGAAAGGGCCCCGTTTTAGTGACCCCTTTTTTTTGGTAGTTCAAAAATCATATGTATATTTGAATTCCTATTAATCTCATATACTATTTGTAACATTATTTCACTATCAAAATTTTGCATCATGAACAAGTAATTGCTTGAAGCCCCTTATACAAGGGGTTTTTATTTATCTTCGCCTCAGTAACTACCGACATTGATTAACGCACCACCTTTGCAGAGGTGGTTTTTTTATCTCACTCTTAAAAATTTCTTCCTTAGAGCCGTGCGGGTTTTGGAGAATTTTCAAAAATTCTTTAAATTATTTTCAAAATAAATTTGTTTATACGCGAAACATCGCATTATATTTGCTTCATAATTGATTCAAAAGTAAATAAAAAAATATGGTTCTCACAAGCAAAATCCGCAAAAAATTTGAAGCCATTGATAATCACGCACTTAAACTGGCAATTGCATTGGGCAAATCAGAGTGTACGGCAAAGCGTGTCTGGAAAGCCAATAAAGACCTGCGCTTATCATCTCGCAAAGTGGTGGATTTACTGATTAAAGAAACAGGGCTGACCGAAGACGAAATCCTTCACGAAACACAAACCGCCTAGCCATGTCTGAACTGGTTGAATTGCTCATGCTCAAACAAACCTTGCAAGAATCACTGCAAGCAACAGAGCGCCGTATTAGCAAGTTGCAGAAAAAAGCAACTCCACAAGGGCCATTGTCCGACCAACAGATCGCTCAAATCAAATTAAAAACCCGCAAACACAAATCAACATGGAAGACTTCTTGACTAGCCGCTTCACGGACGAGCAATTGATGATGGGCAGCTTCTATGCATTCCTGTTTGTGGTTGCAATCTCCATTCTAGTAGTCTGCTATGTCGAGCTAAAAATATACAATAAAAAAAACGACCTCAAAGAATCCGAATAAAACATGAAAACGACATCAACGCAATTTTTTATTATAGGGCTATTGTGTAGAGTACTATACAATCAAAATCAAATTTTTCTCATGGGCTTGGCGGCTTACACATTGATTGCTATTGCCTGTGCTGCTGCGGTGTTCGAAATCACAGAGTCAAGAAACGACAACAACGAACTCAATAAAACCGAAGATTAACATGACAACTCAAGCACATTACATGGACCTGCATGATGAAGCATGGTCCGCAATCAATAAAGCTACCGGGTTTTACGAACTGATGAAAGCCGATGCCCTGGGGAAGAAAAACTTCCACCTCATGGGTGAGTTAGTTGATGCAGGAAGAGCGCCCATCCATCTTGTAATAAGCATCGGCCATGACATCAACAAAGCAATCGACAACAAACTAATCACACTATTAAACTAAATAAATCCAATAACATGAACATCACTCTTAAATCCATGACACTGGCCTATTTCCAAGGCCACAAAAATTTCACGATCAATTTCGACCCAACTGCAACCTACATCTACGGAGACAATGCCACAGGCAAGACCACAATTGCAAGTGCTTTCCGATGGTGCTTATTTGGTAAGGACATCAACGATCGGACAGATTTTGACCTCAAAACTCTTGATGAGAATAACCAGCCTATACCACAAGTAGATCACTCAGTTGAATTGGTTTTCGATGTCGATGGGCACGACCTTACTGTTATGCGTGTCCTTCGCGAAAAGTGGGTTCGCAGGCGTGGAACCGAAACCGCAGAATTCGCGGGGAATGAAAACCTCTTCTATTGGAACGAAGTACCATTGCCTTTAAAGGATTTCCAACAGAAAGTCGCCTCGCTTATGGATGAGAAGTTATTCAAGCTCATCACCGATCCAATGTACTTCAATGCCATTCTTTCCTGGCAAGATCGCAGAAGTATTCTTTTTTCAATGGCCGATCCGGTTACTGATGATATGGCATTTGCTGCGATCGCCACACCGGGAAATGAAAAGGCACTGCAGGTCCTTCGCGATCACTTCGCCCAGAAAAAATCCGAGAAAGATATTAAGGCTCAGATTTCCGGACAGAAAAAGAAACTCAAGGATGAATTGGACGCCATTCCACTTCGAATCGATGAGGCTACCAAATCAATCCCCACCGATATCAATTACGGCCAAATAGAGCAAGAAATCAAGATTCTGGAAGATCAGATCAACGAGTGGAACTTGGCTAAAAATAACCTGGTCAATGCCAGCGCCAAGCAGAACGAAACCATCCTTGCAAAACAACGGGAGCTCAATGAATTAAAGCAACGATACCAGCGCCTTGAAATCGATCTTCGTAACGAAAGATCCGGCGCCATCACTGCTTGGAAAGACAAAGTAAATGCAGCCAGTAATACAATGCGTTCTGCCCAGAGTGAAGTCGAATACAAGAAGAACAGCATTGCCATCATCAGCCGGAATCTGGATGGCTACAATTCAGAACTCAACAACCTTGAAGCAAGAATGGCAAATCTTCGCCAGAAATGGGCTGAGGTAAATGCCGAGCAATTGGTTACAGATCCATCCGCAACATGCTGCCCAACTTGCATGCGCGATTTCGATGCGGAAAAATCCATGGAAATCACTTCCAAACTCCGGACAAATTTCGAAGAGGATAAAAACCGCAGATTGGCAGATATCAATCGCTCCGGCGAATCCATGAAAGCCGATAAGGTAGCCATTGAGCAAAAGATAGTGGACCTCATGCGTGAGATGTCAAGTGAACAAAGTTTGCTGGCCACGCTTGAAAACAATCTCAAAGCTGCACAGATCACCCACACCGATCTTGAAGGTCAATTGAAGCAAATGGAGTCCACGCCAATTGATATGACTCCTACACAAGACATGGTCAACTTACAGGCTCAGATTGATGCATTCGTAATCCCATCCGGTGAAAGCCTTGACTTGTCGGAATATGACAATAACATTCGCCTGCCTCAACAAAAAGTAAATGAGCTCCGCCAGCAACTTGGCATGAAAGAGCAAGCTGATCGCACTAATGTTCGTGTCGAGGAATTGAGCGCACGTCAACAAACATTGGCTCAGGAGCTCGCTGATCTGGAAGGTGTGGAATTCGCCATGCAGAATTTTGAAAAATGGAAAGTTGATACAATGGCTGAGCAGGTGAACAAAAAATTCAAGCACATCCGCTTCAAACTTTTCGAAGATCAAATAAACGGTGGTGCCAATCCGATTTGCGAAGCACTAATCAATACCAATGGATCCTGGGTTCCTTATTCTTCCGGTAACACTGCAGGAAGGATAAACGCCGGAATGGATGTGATTAATGCTATCAGCCAGCACCACAATATCTACGCACCGATCTTCATTGATAACCGGGAAAGCGTGGTTGATCTCACAGAAACTTCCTCTCAAATCATAAACCTAATTGTCCGGGAAGGCGCAAAACTTCAAGTCTGCACACGATACGAAGCGCCTGTAATTGAAGAGGTCGCAACAGCATAATTTTTTACTTAAAATCTCATACAAACATGACAAACATTCAAACGCCTGTAGCACAGGCACAGCAAATGGCACCGACATCACAGGGCCAACGATTTACCGAAATGGTAATGAAAGAATTTCAATCACTCAACCCAGTTGGCCAGCTGACTGATTTTCAAAAACGAATTGCAACAAGCTACTTCGTGAAGTTGGACCAGGTACTCAAGGCCGCAGAGGTCAAGAATCTGGCTAAAGCGCCCGACCGAAGAGATTTATCGTACACATGGGAGAATGTGAATCTCAACAAGCTAGCAATGGACGTGGTAGCATTCTCTGCCATCGGACTGGATCCGCTGCAGCCAAATCATCTGAATTTAATCCCTTACAAAAACAACTCCACCAGCAAGTATGATATTGGCTTCATCATCGGGTATAATGGATTGGAGTTGAAAGCGAAGAAATATGGATTGGATGTACCGACCGGAGTAACGATTGAATTGGTGTATGCAAATGATGGGTTCAAGCAAATAAAAAAGGACTTCAATAACAAGGTTGAGAGTTACATCTTCGAAATTAAAGACGACTTCGATCGCGGTGAAATCAAAGGTGGATTTATCTACTTCCAATACGCAAACCCGGAACAAAACCGGATCCGCGTTCTGACTAAAGCAGATATCGAAAAACGCAAACCAAAGTATGCCTCCGCTGAATTCTGGGGTGGTGAAAAAGATGTATGGAAGAATGGTCAGCGCACCGGAGAAAAGGAAAAAATCGAAGGTTGGTATGAAGAAATGGCTTACAAAACCTTAGTTCGCGCTGCATGGTCATCGATCACCATCGACAGCCAAAAGATTGATGAGAATTACCAACGAATGTTGCTTTCAGAAGCTGATTTAAAGGATGAAAAGGTTCAACAAACGATCGAAGAGTTTGCCAATAAGGAAGAACTTGGGTTTGAGGATGCTCAGGTTGTTACCGAACAACAAAAACAGATTGAACAACCACCGGTTTTAAACACAGCACCTCAAGCACAACAGGTTGCAAATCCTCAAACAGTTAACCAACCATCGTTCTAATGAGACTCAAAATATTAGGCAGCTCATCCAAGGGTAATTGTTACATCCTATACAATGGCAATGAGTCCTTGATCATTGAGTGCGGGGTACGATTCCAGGAAATGCAAAAGGGGCTGGAATTCAATCTGCGCTCAGTGGTGGGCTGCCTACTTACACATGAGCATGGCGACCACGCGAAATCAGTTCATGGTGTTATGAAGGCCGGCATCGACGTATATGCATCTGAAGGAACCCACAAGGCTTGTGGATCAGAGATGAATATCAGAGCCAGGTTCATGAGCGATAAGATGATATGCCACATGGGTGGATTCAGAGTGATGGCATTCGATGTTAAACATGACGCAGCTGAACCATTGGGATTCCTGATCAATCACATTGAAACCGGCAATGTGCTGTTCCTGACAGACACTTACTACAGCCAGTACACATTTAGCCGGCTTAACAATATCATCGTTGAGGCCAATTACAGCATAGAGATTTTGAAGCAAAAGCAAGACCAAGGATTACTTCCACACGTCTTGAAGGATCGTGTAATTCAATCACACATGAGCCTTGAGACTTGCAAAGAACTCTTGAAGGCAAATGATCTAAGTGCGGTAAACAACATTGTTCTGATTCATCTCAGCGATGGTAATAGTGATGAAAGAATGTTCAAGGATCAGGTTTCAAAACTTACTGGCAAGACCGTTCATGTGGCCGATCGCGGGATGGACATCGAAATAAATAGAACACCATTTTAAAAACTGTGGGCCCGGCCCGAATCCGGGATTAGATCTTAATTGTGTTATCAGAAAAATCCCGTCGGTTGAATCGGCTGGCGGGTTCTGGAGAGGTGGCGGAATTGGTAGACGCGGGTGATTGTCAAGTACCGATGTGGAAAGCGCACCAAATGAAATAGGTTGTGCAACATGTCCTATTGTTCTCATGCGTGGAACTCGCAGGAGCATTTATACAGGTTCGAATCCTGTCTTCTCCGCGAAAAATCCAACCTGGGAAATCTGGATGATTTACTTCATCTGCGGTTAATTGGTAACAGACCGTCAGGCAATGGTTGACAAGAACGGAAAGACGTTCAGGCAGGATGGTCAACAGGTTTTCATGTTTCCTGGTCGCGGGTTCGACTCCCGCACTGCCCCACCTTTTATAATGAAGGAGGCAATCCATGTCACTCGATACGCGCAATCGAGAAAGATATGACACACCACATTTCAGAGATAGCTACTGAATATATGGAACTCCGTGACGCAAAAAGAAAGCTAAAATAATGCGGGAGAGATACAGAGTGTTGAAAATATTAAAACGAAACTAAATTGAAACACATAGGTCTTTTCGAAGGAATTGGCGGGTTCTCCGTAGCCACTGAGTCGATGGGCTGGGAAACGATAGCCTGGTGCGAATGGAACCAATTCGGCAAACAAATTTTAAAACACCATTACCCAAATGCAAATGAACACGATGACATTACAAAAACAGACTTCACTATTTACAGAGGAAAGTGCGACATCCTCACAGGAGGGTTCCCGTGCCAGCCCTTCTCCGTTGCCGGGAAGCAACTTGGCACAGCAGATGACAGACACCTCTGGCCTGAAATGCTTAGAGCAATACGAGAAGTTAAACCACGCTGGGTTATTGGCGAAAATGTTCCCGGCCTTATTAGTTGGTCAGATGGGCTGGTATTCGAGCAGGTGTTATCTGACTTGGAATCTGAAGGCTACGAAGTCTGGCCGTGTGTACTTCCGGCTGCAAGCGTCAACGCCCCGCACAAGCGAGATAGGGTTTGGGTTATTGCCTACAATAAAAACATCGGATTCAGACGGCAACAATCGGAAACTGACGGACTGGAAAAATATTGCCGGCAATGGGAAGCAATACGGGATAAGTTTGCCTCAATTAGCGGCGAATGGCCTGCTACCTACCCCGAGGACATCCGATTTCCAAGCTCCGGGAGAACACGGAAGTGGCGGCAAGGATTTAAGAACAACAATATTACTACCGACACCCCAAGCATCGGACAATCCTGCGAAGGACACTGGCAAACGGAATCAGGATGGGCTTCAAAAGAGGGCGTTCCAAACTACTGGCAAAACTTCCCAACTCAATCCCCGATTCGTATTGGAGATGATGGGTTTTGCACCGAGTCATTGCGACAGCGCATTCGAGAAGATGGTATGGGAACGATATCTGAAAAAGAAATCGACAAAATCATTTCAGAAGCGACTTCGGAGTGGATTAAAGAAACCATCAAAGCCGGAGGTAACGCCATAGTCCCACAAGTAGCAATGCAGATTTTTAAAGCAATAGAAAAATTTGAAAAATAAAATTAAAAACCATGTCAGAATTCGAACAAAAGTACTACGACCTACTTAACCTGGTCGCTAAAATGCGAAAGCATCAGAAGGACTTCTTTAGTAAACATTCATCACTTGATCTTCGAGCCGCTATAAAAGTTGAAAAGAAGGTCGATGACATCATTGCCCAGGAGGTTATGAAAACACACACAGCACAACAATCATTGAAATTTTAGAATAGCTAATGGGCGACAAGAAATTAGGATTTACCTGGTATCCGAAAGACTGGTGGACGAGTGATAGCTTTTATCGCATGAATGCAAAAATCAGGTATGCGTACCTCGAGATTTTATTCATGATGTATATGAGCGACGAGGGATGGATCGAGTTGGATAGAGATGAGTTTAATGCCAGGTATAGAATGAGTTTGAGTGAACAGGAGTGGACTACTATTGTGGGTAAGTTAGAAGTAAGAAAATGTGAGATAGGAGAGGGGGTTGAATATAGTAGTTCTACAGTGATGGAAAGGATGAAGAAAATAATTTCTGCAAGAAAAAACGGTGAAAAAGGTGGTGCTCCGGTTGGTAATGCGAATGCAAAAAAGATTGAAAATCAATCAAATGAAATTTTGCAAGAAGAAAAACAACCCAAATTCAACCCAAATTCAACCCAAAAACAAGCTAAAGAGAAAGAGAAAGAGAAAGAGAAAGAGAAAGAGAAAGTAAAAGAGAAGGAGAATATTGAAAAACCGCAGCAAGCTGCCGTCCATCCACCTGATCTTTTGGAATCTTTTAAAAAATTCAATGAATGGATTAAATCAGAAGCTCCAAGAGTAACGCAATTGAAGAATCAAATCACGATTGATGAATTTAAAAAATTGAAAGATCAATTTCCTGACATGAAGATTCCTGCTAAAACACTGCTTGCGATGCACAATTACAAGCCACTGACAACGAAGTATGTGGACGTTTATCTCACGTTAAAAAAATGGATTTCCAAAGATGCGAACTAATCAAACTAAATATCTTCAAAAATACAAAAGACGAGTGGACACTAGCCCAATGATGTATGGCAAAATGCCTCCACAGGTTGCAGAACTAGAAGCTGCAGTACTTGGAGCGTTGATGTTGGAGCCACATAAAGTCTCGGATGTCATGGAGATAATTCAAAGTGAAGATTGCTTTTACTCAGATGCTAACCAAAGGATTTTTGCAGCGATTAAAACACTTTTTGCCAAAGGATCAAGCATTGACTTCATGACCGTAAGTGATGAGCTTAGAAACAGACAGGAGTTGGAAATGGTTGGTGGAAGTTACTATGTAACCGGCCTAACCCGCGATGTAGTGAGCAGCGCCAATATTGAAGAGCACTCGAGAATTGTGGTTCAAAAGTATCTTCTACGGGAACTGATCCGGGTTTGTGGGGAAACAATCAGTGAAGCTTATGTGGATTCAATCGATCCGTTTGAACTCATGGATGAAACAGATCAACAAATCAGCCGTATGATTGAGAGCAATATCTCAATGCCTTATCAGCACATCAGTCACAAATCCAATAAACTCCTTGAAGAAATCCACGAACAGGTCCAGCGACTCAAGGACACAGGCACATCGATGTCGGGAATTCCATCCGGTTTCCCAACATTAGACCGGATCACAAATGGCTGGCAAAAAACAGATCTGATTATCCTTGCAGCTCGTCCTGCAGTTGGCAAAACAGCATTTGTTTTAAATCTTATCATGAACGCAGCGATGAATCCAGAACATCCAGTAGCGGTTGCGATCTTTTCCCTGGAGATGTCAGCGCAACAATTAAAAAAGAGGATTGTTGCATCAAGGTCTGAGATTGGCTTAACAAATATCAATGCAGGAAGACTAGATGAAATCCATCTTGATCAGATCACACATACTGTTTCAAGATTTCCCGGAATCCCGATGTTCATCGACGACTCAGCTTCAATGACAATGTTCCAGATCAAAGCCAAGGCCCGAAGCTTGAAGAAAAAACACAACATAGGCCTTCTGGCAATCGATTACCTGCAGCTTATTTCTCCGGACAACCCAAATGCCATCCGGGAGCAACAAGTCTCCTCTATGAGCCGCGAATTGAAAATTCTGGCCAAGGAACTCGAGATTCCGATCATCGTTCTTTCCCAATTGAACCGAGATATTGAAAAACGTGCTGTGAAAAAACCAACCTTGGCAGATCTCCGCGAATCAGGATCCATTGAGCAAGATGCAGACATTGTAGCCTTTCTGTATCGACCAGACGAAAACGACATGCAGAAAGTCAGATTGGACTTCGCCAAGCATCGTTCCGGAAAAATTGATTACGTCGACTTCCGGCCAAACCTTAACATTCAGAAGTTTGTGGAAGATGGTCAGGAATTTCCTGCAGCAAACATCGAAGGCTATAAACCGACCGAGCATTCAGGTCGACTAATCCCGATCGCTGAAGCTAACAAAAAATTTGACGACATGGATAACCTACCGTTTTAATCATGGCAGAGCAATGGACATTAGAACAATTCAAGGAATTCCAGCGGACGGGCAAAAAGCCAGGGGAGGAATCCCAGCGCCCAAAACATCACAAGTATGGAGCGAACCCGACAACCACCGATGGGATCCGATTCGACTCAAAGAAGGAAGCCGAGCGATACCAGTTCCTCCAACTTCGGGTGAAGGCCAAAGAGATTGGTCCTGTGGTGCTACAATACCCATTCGAACTACCCGGTGGAATTATTTACAAATGCGACTTCCTCTATGTGGATTTTTCGCTCAAAACATTTGTTGTAGAAGACGTAAAGGGCATGAAAACCCAAGAATACAAGCTAAAAAAGAAGCTTTTCGAAGAAACTTATCAATATAAAATCACAGAGATATGAAGCACCTGGCATGGATCCGAAACAGGAACCGAGCACTAAAGTACTACTCGCTCAGAGGCATATGCAGGAACGGGTACTGATTACAAACAATTTAATTCAAAATGAAGCGATATGACTGAAAATAAGAAAATTACCTACGAGGAGTATAAACAGGCGATGGAAGAAAAGGAGCGCCTTGAAAAGTACCTCGAACACTTAACCCGAATCACACGGGCATTCATCTACCAGGAAGAATCCGAAAGGATCAAGGACAGGAAGGTGATGGCTAAGAAAAATGAAAATCAGCAAAACAAACCCAAACAAATGTTCAACCTAGTACCAAAGCCACAATGACGCAAAACCAATGTTGTGCGTTCGTGCTTGGTTAGAACTAATAATATTAACAAATAAAAAAAACATAAAATGAATAGAAGAACAAAATTTGACTTTTCTCGACACGAAGTAAAAGTTACAAAATTAGAAGGTGTTTTAATCCACGAATTTAAACGCCCCGATTCATACAATGGTTCACTTATTTTCATAAATACTTGCGGTATTATGAGTATAAGCTGGCTGCGGTTAATTACCGAAAAACTCAAATTGAAGAACTAAACAAAATTATTTAAAATAGCGGAGGGATGGAAAAAGATTTATTTGGAAACGAAATTGT
>JACCDG010552929.1_pt1 | contig 37405 bp, 37 predicted proteins | sample 7442471 | NCBI WGS metagenome assembly JACCDG01 (sample SAMN15323444, study PRJNA562643) | freshwater metagenome | isolation source: river surface water | place: USA:Blue River Watershed | collected 2017-08-17 | reverse complement strand
GATAATAAGTACCTATTGTATTTTGCATATATGCAACTATCTGTTAATAAGTATTCCTTAATGTATTACATGAGTGCTCTAGTGCTGGGGGGAACCAACTTGTTGAACAACCTGTCAAACTAGGGAGCAAAACAAACTAATCCGAAGGACAAAAGAAAAAAGGAGTAAATGAGATAGGCGAGCATACGACCCTCAAAGGGAGTGTAATGCGAGTCAGAGATCGAGAAAATAGACTGGGAAGAAAAGAGAAACAGATAAGAAAGACAAATAGGTAAATGGGGGAAAGGGGGCAGTAGACGGAGAGGGGATGGGTTTAAGGGAAGGGGAGAGGAAGAAGAGGGGGAAAGGGACAAAAAAAGAAAGAGCCCGAAGGCTCTGGGAGGAAGGTTATTGAAGGCGCTTAGGCGCCTCATGGATGAAGTCAGTAATGTCCACCAATGGATTTGGTTTATTGGTCAGATCTTCTAATCCTTTGAAGATTTCATCCATGACATCTTGGGGAGTGTGGATCATTCCGTCTTGATCCACCTGAACCCATCCCTTACCTGGGATAAATAGATCCTCTAAATCATCGTTACGATTAGCCATGATGTTTCTCCTATTAGAGATTAAAAGAAATCCATCTATCTAGGCTGAGATAGATGGACAGGTGTTGATTAGCGAGAAGCTACAGCTTGTTTGCGATCACTGAACGCTTCCTTGAAATCCAAGACCTCTAAGGTTGCAGCATTACCTATTGCGCATTTAGATGCGTATAGGTTGCGGATGACATTATCCCAAAGATAGGATACGTCCTCAAGGATATATGTTTCTTCATCATCCATTGTATTTTGAACAATGAATGACTGCACAGCACCTTGGAGCTTGCTGTGTTTGTAGGCTACATAAAAGTTGTAGCTAGCACCGATATACGGAACATTGCTGTATGCGGCCAACATTCCTACGGTCTTTAAAGAAGACAATGGCTGTACGATACGTTCAGCATCACACGCATAGTCGCCTACGAGCTCCATGACTTCGTGAACAGCTGCTTCCGCAACTTCTTTATCGGATTGGGATAAAGTAGCGTAATCGATAAATGTGCTCATGATAGTTCTCCTAGTGAGAGTTAAAGAAATTCATTGATCAAGAGCGTGATCAATGAACAGGTGATGATTCGAAGAGTTTCGAATCATTGGTTCACTTTTGTAATATGTATCTGAAATTAATTGGAATCTGCTAAGATTCCACATGTTCAAATACAACACCGCGTTGTTTGAGATCCACAATAACTTCATCAATAGATCGATTATCTACCACTTCATGATATTCTGCTAAAAGGGTTTCAACTAATTCATCAGCATCAACATTTGGTTGTATGCTAAGGATTAAATCGTTGCTATTCATAATGACCTCTGCGTGATATAGGTAGCTCATTGCGAGCTACCTATTATGCCGTTTATAACATTTGTCGAATCATCTCTAAGTTAATAGATGATAGGGCAAAAGGAATGGTAATAAAGTCTTTTGTCTTATCGCAACGAAAATAGATTTCATCTACGCTAAAAGAAATAACAAAATGTTTATCGACTCCTTCATTCATTGCTTTTAGAAGAGGGATTTCTAAATGGTTACAAATGACGTTAGCGATACTGTCTTCATGATCGCCTGTATTAAGAGATGCTAAAGCAGAAATGAGATTTGAGCTAAACTCGACAGGCGATTGTTTAGTTTGCCATTCGGTACATCGCGTATGTGTTTTATAGGACACATTTAAGGTGCGTCTAGTCGGATGGAAATTGATGGTCATTAATTTGGTATTAATGGCTGTGGGTACGTCAAAATAATGTGGATAGGCTTCAGCGATTAATTTTGCGATATCATGCCCATTGGGTTGTTTAGATTTCTTGCTCATGAAATTTTCCTTTAATCGTATTTAACAGAGATGTTTGGATTGTGTACTGAGATAGGGGGGCGCAAATGCGCCCCCTAAAATATAGTTACGAGTTAGCTTTGTTTAAGCTAGCCATTTTGGCAAAGAATGCGATAGGGTCGTTTGGAAACTCATTGTACGTTTCATAAGCATGTGAACCTAAGAATCGCATGTTTTCCATGCCAAATGGTAACAACAATGGCTGTTGATAAACATGACATGCAAATTCTAACAAAGCTTGTGAGTTTGCATAATCAATAACCAAATTCAAATCTACCCGTGAATTTCGAATTAGACGATGATCTAGCGACTCTAATTCATTGGTAGTAAATACCCAGATTAAATCAGTTGGAGTTAATATACCGTCCATGATGTTAATGGTGTTAGAAAAACCCATTACCTGATTAGATGCCTTACGGCGTCTTCTGTATCGGTTTTGCACCTCACTGTAATTATCATCGTCCTCGAATTCTAACAATTCTTTACCAAACACCAATTCGATTTCTTCTGTTACCATTAAATTGTTTTTGGCCATTCTAACTGCTTCAACAAAATTAGTATTGCAAAGCATATCTGGTCCAGCGTAGTAAATGCTCCTATTCAATTCAGTTGCAATTGCTTTTATCAGATTAGACTTACCTGAACCAACAGGTCCAGATAGCATAATGATCAATTTATTAGGCATCCCAAACTTATCGCATTTACCGTAGTTAGTAAGGTATTTGTCGATAGCGCGTTTAATAGCGTCTTTATGTTCTTTATTTAAACAAAGCGAATCTAATTGGCGCGTATGTAGTTTGCTAACATATAGCCATTCGGCATTGTAACGATGTGCGTTTAACTGTTTTACACAAAGGCCACGCAATTGGGAACGACTGTCTAAATCACGAACGTATTCTAAGAAATCAAACACAGCTTGTTCATTGCCTTTAATTGTTTTAATTTCAAAGTTATGATAATGGTCGCTTGTTTCAGCCTTTACAAACGTAAAGAAAAAAGGTAGTCCTTCATGAATGTAAACAAAACTACATTCTCCGATAGATATTTGATGACCTTTGCCACTGGTAAGGTATTTGTCAAATTTTATACCTTTTTGACGCAAAAACAAACTTACTGATGTGATGGTTGTAAAATCATCAATGGAAACAGATACTGTAAGCATGTGTTCAAATTGCTCTAACCATTCGCGGTATTTGTTCGGGATGCTGTTTACAACACCTTTAGCTAGTCCAAATAAAACAGAAGAAATATATTGCATGATAATTTTCCTAAGTGGTTGTGGTGACAAAGTCACCACAGTGTCGTTAAAAATGAGTTAATGCGTCAATCAAATCAAATTCGTTGATTTGTTGCACTTCGGTATCGTAACTGTGTCTTACGCCATTTACAATAAATGTGATGTAAACATGGTTGGTTTTGTATAGCGCAAAGTGCAAATCATGTAGCCATTCGTTATCGAAATGATCAAACAATTCTAACCCTTTATCGCGCATAAAAGATTCTACTTTTTCAATCAACAATAAACCGTCGTCAACGCAGGTTAAATTGTTGGCGACTTCCCAAATACAGGACTCAACGTGGTCGATAAATTTTGTATCAAGAGCTGTCTCAGACTGTTGATTTTTAAACTCCTCCTTGCCAACTGTGCAGTTAAAACAAATCTTTTTGTTAACACGATCAATGTCTACACTGAAGCGTTCTGCTTCTTTTAAGTTGTCGACAAAGTAGTAATCTACCGTTTCAGAATATTCCTCTGTAAAGAATCTTTCAAATGAAAGAAATAATAAATAGCCCATTGTTGTTAAAGAAACCATGATAAACTCCAATAATGACCTTTATAGAAACAATAACGTCTAGGTCAGTTACGTTATTGAACGATGTTAAATGGCGTCAAAAAGTTCAGAAATAAGAGATCTGCTGATACCGTCGTCATTGGTAAATACAACAACCGATGCACGTTCCCACGTATTCTCGTCTTTAAATTCAAACGTCAATTTTGACCCATCTTCGACTTGTATACTAAAAATTTGATCATCTATTACAATCCAATCCATATAGCTATCTTTGCCATAATCAGATAGGCATTCCTCTATTGCTTCCTCTAGCGTAAATGGCTCATGTTGCGATTGAACATTTTGAAAAATAGTGTTTAGATAATCGGTCAAACAATAAATTCCAACTGTAAAACTCCCAGTCAACTCTTCTTTGTAATAAGCTTCCAACGTGGTTGTATCGTCAGAAGTATCAAATAGAATCTTGATGGCATCTGCGTTTACAAACGCCTTTATAGTTGACATCCCTAGTTGCCTAGCATTGATGTCGTGGTGCTCCACCATAAAAGCCATAGCTTCTACCAAATTAATGTTATCGTTCATTTACATTTCCTCTAAGTTAATTGGGTTATATCAAACCCTTGTTTTGTAAATCTTTTAGCTTACCAAATAAAATTGGGTTTTTATTATTGCGAACAAATCCCAATTCCCCATTTATCACTGTCCACCTGTAGCTATCTCGTTTTGTTAACTTCATGTTAAACAAAGCAACAATTGCATAGATAGAAAAACCCATTTTATCTGCCTTTGCCAGCACTTTACAAATACTTTCAACGACACCCTGCTTACTCAATATATCTACCACCTCACTATTATCTTCATAAACACAGACCTGCAGTACACGAATTTTTTGCACAATGTTTGAAATAGTCGCATCAAATTCCGTATGCATTTTTAAAGATCTATCCATGTATCTAAACATCCAGATAGACGTCGCGACCATACCAAAACCTACGATCATTGAAACTATGTCGTTCATTTGAATTACCTCTAATATGAACTTATTCATGTAGATAGTGTATATTTGAAATAAACTGTATTATCTCAGCCTCCCGATAGTATGAGTATCCCTTTCAATTAAAACTACGAACGATTAGGAGGCGTTTTATGGCTACAAAAGTAAACGTCGGTTTAAACTGGATTTTACTGGGCGACTTTCCTTATGGTTCTAGAATTCGGCGAACAGCCGGTTCTTATTCTTATTGGGAAATAAATCCAAATCGGCCAGAACGATGGGCTACTACAAACAGAATACCTAGTGGTTCAACGTTTTTAGATATACCGCCAGGAAAACTCTGGATACGGGCAGCAGATGGTGTGGGTGAAATTGAATATATTGAAATAACTGCCACTACAGCTATTGTAAGCGACAGATTTTCCCATTATGAAATACATTTGACATCTGATGACATTGCCAACAAATTTGTTACATTAACACCCAAACCAATTGGGTTGGTTAGTGTCGATATTAAAAATGGGATTAAACAGTATCAAAACTCAGACTTCATTGTCACCAGCAATGGGGACCTCACTTGGAGTTCCTTAGCCATGCAAGATCTTGTAGAACAAGGAACAACTCTTTATGTTTTCTATCAAATAGGTAATTAACCATGAGCCAACTCATTACTAAGTTTATCGAAGACAACGCTGTTACCGATGCAAAAGTTCGTTTGCGTAACAATGCACCATTGCGTGCACGCAATGCATTAGGTACATCTGATGTCGATTTATTCAAATTAGACAGCAGCGACTCATTTACGCTTATGTCACAACCTCGCGCAGCATCTGCACTTGCATTGCCGAGTCAAGCAAAAGACTACGTGACTGTTGAGTGGGCTGAAAACCGCATCATTGGTAAAGGCGATCCTAAAGATGCTGTATTGGCAGCTGCCACCGGCGATGTGTCCTTAACAGGTGTAACTCCTTTAGTGATAGATGACGTTACAATTGGAAACAATAAGCGCGTATTGTTACCTGCTCAAACAACAGGTTCCCAAAACGGCGTTTATGTTTGCACAATCGTTGGTGGAAATTATACATTAACGCGCGCGCACGATTTCGATCAAGTTGATGATGCGTATAATAGCGAAGTTACTAATGGCGCTTATTTCAAAATTACGTCTGGTACAAACTACTCAAATTGGGAAGCTATTTTAACCAATGCGGATCCAATTATTGTTGGTACGGACACTTTAACGTTTGCTTTAAACCCTACGCTAACTGCACTTGTAGCAGGTGACAGCATTGCTAGAAGTGGCAATGTTGTTTCTATTGACTATGCAACTAATGGCGGTTTGGAATCTACGAATCCAGGTAACGTAAACGGACAGTTACGTGTTAAAACCGACAGCTCCGTTGCCGAAAAAGACATCACCGTTCGCCGATCAGCAATTGATGGTTCTATCGTTGCCAAGAAATCTCGTCAAGTGACAATCGTATTAACGAACACTGATGTGGTAAACCAGTACGCTGACTTAGACGCCGTTGCAGGCGATGGTAGTGTGATGTTGACCGTGGTCGGCGGCGGTAAACAAACCGTTGGATATGATTTCTCGGTCAACTACACAGCTGGCGTTGGTGGAAAAACACGGATTGGCTTCTTAAACGGATTAGCTACAGGCGGTGTTTCCGAATTAGTTGTCGGCGACGTATTAGATACTAACTTTACATCATTTTAGTAACGAGGTGCAGCGTGGCGATTAACTTTAGATTTATTCAGCGCATCGCCAGCGCTGCTGCCACATATGGCAGTATATTGCAAGTTGGCGATCGCTTAGATACAGTTTTTCAAAAACTACAAAGCCTTTTGGTTACAAGAAGTGTCCGCACAATTCTTACAGCAGCTGTAAGCGGCGGTTCGTCGTCGACTGCAGATATTAATGTTTTGTCTTTAACAATTAGTCCAGATACTACCTTTGCAGGTGCATGTTATCGGATTACATTAAATGGAACCATTACTAAACCGTTTTCGAATGGCACAACTGTCAATATTTGGGTAAAAGTAGGTTCAACAAAGGTTGCTGTTTTGACTTTTACGCCAACGGCGACTAGAACCAATACGTTATTTTCGGTGGATTTTTTTATTACAGTTAGAACGATCGGTGCAAGCGGTACCGTATATGTGTCCGGGAATGGTGCGTGGCAACAAACCGCTACATCCCAACTAACTGCGTTTGGGAATGGGCCTGCTGCAACTGTAGACAATACATCCAATTTTCCCATTACAGTAGGGTTTAATTTTTCTAATTCTAATGTGTCAAATAACTTAACTGCTCAGACGGGCATTATTTTACAAATATAGGTGGTAAAATGTTTGCGCAAGTAGATTCTTTCGGTAATGTGTTTTCGATAAATTCGCAACCACAACTAACCCAAGATGAAGTGTATATATCAAACAATCATCCATCACTTGTATATTTGTTACAAGATGTTTCATCTGTTAAATACATAGGTGGAGATTTCGAATATCGCCCAAAAGCAAATGAATATCAAATTTGGAATGGTGTAACTTGGATTACGGATCAATCTGTTTTAGCAGACGCTAGATTAGAGATGTGGGAGGTTATAAAAGAATATAGACAATTACGTCAAACGCTAGGGGTTTTGGTGGAAATTAGCGGTACAAATTATTGGATACATTCCGATCAACCAAGCCGCGAATTGCATCTAGGTATGCGAAACGATGCATTATGTCATGTATTGCGTCAACAATTAAATATTCTAACACTTCCACTATTTGAACCTCTTTCATGGAAAACCATGCAAAAACATCCTAATGGCGAACCATTGTTTGTTGTTGTAGATCACACAGCCGCTATTGCTATCTACGAAGCAGACAAAAAAATAACCAAAGATTGTTTTGCTAAAGCCGAATATCATCGAGTAATGATGCAAAATTCTTCAGACCCATTAAATTACAATTATAAGACAGGATGGCCTCTTGTCTTTGAGGAGTGAAACATTATGTCAAAAATACGATTGATATTCAGTCGATCTAGTGGGTTGTTTAGTCCGTTAGTTCAACTAGGCACATGGTCTTCTTTTAGTCATTGCGGTATATTAACCAAAGAAAACACTATTGTCGAATCTGCTTTTACATTAGGTGGAGTTGTTGAAACTTCATTCACAAGTTTTATTGAGCGTGTGAAGTATTATGAAATTGTGGAGTTAGATTGTGTTGATGCGGATGCAATTATTGCAGCGGCTAGAAGTCAGATAGGTAAACCCTATGATTGGACGGGATTGGTTGGTATAGCAATTCGCAAACGCGATTGGCAGGAAGACGATTCTTGGTTTTGTAGCGAGCTTATTGCATGGGCGTTTGATCAAGGTGGAACACCGCTCTTTAACAGAGAAGACATCCATCGTATTACACCTCAAAATTTGTACATGCTGTATCACACATTGGTTTGTGTGGGACCAGCAACGCCTATCCATTAGACAGCATATACGCCACCCTCACGGGTGGCGTATATGTCGCTTTAAAAATTGCCACGTGAAACATGTGGCCAGATATCTAATACATCATCGGGACATTCTACGCCATCTTTTCGTAAAGCTTCTGCAATACTAGCATTGCGAAATGCCTTATTCATATCAGACCACTGCTCGTGATCAGATACCACAATTAAATGGTAGCATGTACCAGAATTTAATTCAATGGCTAATTCAGGCCATTCAGGGGTGCTAAATGATTCGATCTTACCAAAGCTTCCGCAATAACGGATTGAAAGTTTTTGTTCAGTTTGCATGTTGATTTCCTCAAATTACTTTATTAGATAAGGTTTTGCTGTACAGCAGCTCTTCTTCAACGGACATGTCATCGCAATGAAATGCTTTTGCAATCCATAACGTTGCCATAAATGATGTGAACACAAAAGTTGTTATTATCATGATTGTTTTCTCAGCATGTTGTGATATCACTTTAACACCCAACCTGGATAAAAGTTATGACAAACATTAAATCCATTATGGATGCTCACTTTAGCCATCTAAAAATAGATGCTAAATTCTTAAATGCCATTCACCAATATGGTGTAACATGGCTTAATCGCTCCGAAGACCACATACATTTCTTTGGCGGTAACTTATTAGGTGTTTACCCAATTCGATATACCTCATCGGATAGAAATGAGTTCTTAGATGTTTTATTAGGGATTGATGAAAGTGTAGTTAGAAAAGAAATTGTTTCACTGCCACACATTGACGATGAATGGAAGCGTGCTACTGACATGGTAAACATCAGTTGCGTGTATCTCGTACATCGCATTATGAATTCTAATTTATCAACATCTCAAAAAGAAAAGGGAATGAGCGACGCATTAACGATTTTGCATTACAAACTATTTAGCTCGCTCATGGCACATTTCTTTCGCTACCCAGCAGATGAACGCACAGCTACCGCAACTTACGCGGCGCTGTCTAAAAAGTATGCCATTAAACAAAAGGGAACATGGGGTGCTGTAATGGAACAGCGAGCTCATGATATTTTTAGTAGCTCAAGTATTCATTATCAGACCATTAAAAAGTTTAATGATGATGCCGCCATCGTTTACATGATTACCGACATCCAAGGTCGTTTAAGAAACATGGTCAAAAATATTTGGGTTGTTTTTGATGAAGTTCGTATTGCAGATGCTAAAATATTAACAACAGGTGGTACAATCGAACTAGATGGTAAAATTGTTGTTCGAGATGTTAGCCGTCTTTTATCAGATTACAGTCGATATTTAAACGAGATTGTGTTAGATAAAAACCGCTTTATTAAAGAGGAACTAATACAAGTAATTGGTTCTGCACAATACACCATGCCACAAGAGTTATTATTGCAAGCGCTCACCTTTGTTTCGGATAATCATTCTAAGCAAAATGTAAAGAGATTCTTAGATGAGGTTCTATTACACGCGTTTGAGTTTGTAACCCAAGACAAAATCGGTAAAGAAAGCATGTCTGATTTATCTGTTCTTTTATCTAGACTCCGTGCACTGTATATGGCATCTCGCTCGTCTCATCCCGCACTGTTAACAATTCGTGATTTAGGTTCAGAGATATTGAAGAAGAGCGTAAAAACACGTTCCGAATCGACACTGGCATCGGTGCGTACAGGAACTTGTTTATACATCGTCCTTCGTGTCTTTACTAAAAACTATTACAAGTAACATGTTAATAGCGTATATCTATCATTTATTTAAACGACATATGGGCTGGCTAACGCCAGCCCATATGTCTCACTATGCCGTTTCAAGGTCGTGTTGGATGGGACATCTTAATTATCCTTATTGCGATCACAATCGGATCATAAAACGGAATCGCCTAAAATGCTGTCTAAGTGTGCACTGATTGCGCAGTTTAATGGGTAGTCCGTGTTATGCAATAATCTGGTGCAAAGATGAGGGTAGTGACCAATATGGTAATCTTGATATACATCATTGTCCACTTTGACCATTTCTACCTCGTAGGTGTAAAAAGTTCTATTTAGAATATACCATCGTTCGTAAACCACAACATGCTTTATTTGCTTACAACGAAGCACAATGCATCGTTCGGTGCCGTTTCTAGTAAAACAACACTGACGATGTGATTTTTGCCTACCTGTGAAATGCGAACGAACGTTAATATCCCCGCGAAACAACAAATGGAGCACAATCAAAAAAGAAACAAATAATTGAGCCATGTTGTGCATCCTTAAATGTTAACTATGCCGCTTGCCGAAAGGACGAACGGCCATGACGCGCATGCCTACTTTCGCGAACTCGTTTGGAGCGAGATTCAGCTGCATTGCTGATTAATTCGTCTATGGATTGTGCATCGTCATAGTTATCGGTTAATTTTGAATCCAGCGACCGTAAACGCATTTCTGTCATTCGAATAATACGATCGTCTTTTTCGCCTCGTAATTCATCCAGTAATCTGGCAATTTCATCGCGAACCGTTCGTTGTCGATATTCTTCAAACTTCTTAACGTTATCTTTCTCGCCTGATAACTTCTCACCAACGCGATATTCTGTTGTGCCAGACAATGCACCAGTAATCCCGTAATGAGCTAGATTACGAGAACTTGCTAACATCCATACAACCAATAACCACGCAATGACCATATCGTCATGTCCATTTTTACCATGATCTACTCGACCATTTTTAGAAGACAATCCGCATATTTCATTTACAAGTTGTGGGTCATAAACTTTATCACAACCTAAAGCCGCTGCACGTTGCAATGTCTGCTGATACAATCCTTCCCGACTATGTCTACCACTACCCGATGTAGCGTATCCAAATTCCGATTTGTAACGATCGTTGAAATTAGCACCGCGTCTGGATGATTCAGAACTAATTTGTCTGTACAAATCTGGACGTTCTTTGTGTTCGTCTACAATGAGATTGTAGATACGTTTAAACGGATCAATGCCTGCGGCAGGGAAACGAATCAATAAAGTATCTATCAAAGCGGTTCCCATGTTACGTCTTTCAGGAATAAGAATGATGTTTTCGTACTTAATCATGAGATCCGCTATCCAACCACTGAATCGAATAACATTTGTTTCATTAACACTAGATGTTGCAATAACCTCTAATGTTTTTGGATCAACAAGAACCAATGTCAATGCATCCCGATTTATGCCTTCGGACAAATCCATCCCCCCAATAATTTTACCACGACTCATGCGTTCACGAATTTTATCTTTGGGAATGTACCAGTTAATCATGTAGCCGTCACTATTAACTTCGACATGATCAGGTTCTCTTTCGCTATTGCGAATTCGTTCCAATATCTCAGTGGCCAATGGAGAAGACAGTCCGCCCACAGTCCAGCGATTCAAATAATCTCTATCGGCATCATCGCCTTTAGAATTAGTTTCACGCATTTTTTGACGAAGCCATTCGTCGGTGTAACCCAATTGCCGATGTGACATAATCACAGTCACCATTGGTTTCTCATCACCACATTGCTTATCTACAACCTTAACCAATTGTTTTTGGTCGTCTAAATCTAACAATGCTTCAGTATAACGTAAGCCATTGTTAAACATGTTGTAAATGTATTGACCGCTCTCTGTATCGCGTTTACCTGCTGTTGTTGTGAATATGTTACCATACGGAGCATCATTTAATTTAGCTTCATCTCGCGCAGCGTTGCCAGCGGATAACATAGCGGGAATGGTTGTGCCAATGTAATCGATAAATGGTGGTTCGTCCACTAAACCAATAGGTGCTGTTAAACCCCGTGCAACGGTTAATGCAGCAGATTCGCTATTTTGACCTACCGCTGTAGAGTACAGGTTGCGTCGTTTAACACAAGAGATTTCTAATGTGTTATCTGCATCGTTTTTGTGTTCCATCCGTAAGTATTCTGGAATGTACTTACGCATCCGTTTAACCCGCAATACGTTAGCAACGCGCAATTTGTCGTTAAGCGTTAGCATGTTAATCCGCGTGTTAACAGATCCGCATAGTAAGAGATAAAGAACAAGGCTATCAACACCTACTGACTTACCTGTCTGACGAGGTTGTGTTAACCCTACATCAATGTGATTGAAAAACAACCATATTAACGCAATGTTACCGCGATTGGCTCTAAATGGAATTGCATTTGCGCCTGCTTGTGGCGGTATTCGTAATACTTCTCGAAAGAAGTACCACGGGTTGTACATGCACTCCAAACCAATTTTAGTCATTTGTTCTTCGGTTAAATTAGGGTCGTGTGGGTCTACATCTTCTAATTCTTTTTGTAATAAGCAAAGTATAAACGCATAGTTCTTACGACCCATGCGTTTATATTTTTCAGCTTGTTCCAAAAAAGATTTATTGCGAGTTTTCCAATGCACGACTGCATTTGGATACTTTGCCCAATCTTTTAAAAACAAAATCATGTTACACCTTTGCCACCATAGACGCCATACCCATCTCCAATACATCAACTCCATCTTTTATGATGAATTCAATCGTGCATGTTTGTGACTGGTTAACAGAAACATTAATGTCCCGAACAATCTCTAACACAAGTTCAATCGGTATTTCACGCGTCCAGTTTCCAATGCCCAATCTAATGTGCGTAGGTCTAGGTGCTTCATGTTCTGTCGATGCAATCCGCAACGGTTCTGATGGGTAATAAATTTTGTTTAACCAATCATCCACATCGGTCAAGTTCATTGAAATATCTAACTTCCGTTTACTTGGGTATAGATCATCTGGTGCAGATAATGCAATGTTTGGAGAACCATAAAAATGATCATTAGCGTATTCAATGACAAAATAACTGTTTGCGGAAGAATAACTGCCACTGGCTTTTAACGTAATTCTAAAAGGTTGAATGTGTCGAAAGACCCCAAATGTATTTGAAACCTGTTGTAGGTTAACAGCAACCACCAATGTTTGCGGAATGTTAAGTAGCGTACCATCAAATGGTTGTGCGTTGGCTGAATAGGAGATATAGGGAGTTGCATCGTAAAACGCATTGCGTTCCAGAGAGTACAAGTAGTATTTCAAGGTCCATCTTGGCGATGGCGAAGTTACCCAAACAGGAACAACAAACAGTTTTACACTGTATTGGTTTTGCATTTCTTTAGTAAGAATTTTGTACTTTCTAGCAATGTGTCTTGCACCTACTGTGGGTTCAGCAATACCTATTCCGTATTCATTACCTTGTAGGCGATACACTAACGTTAACGGCGACGGCATGTTTGGAACAGACGCAACATAATTCTCGATCCCTAACAAGCTGAAGCGAGTGCCGTCTACAGGTAAGGTTATCGTGCTGCCATCTGCATACCGCACTTTACCAACCAATCCGATGCTTTGTAACGCCATGTTAATTGGTATCTCAATTTGTCTAGAATCGTTGATAGACAAATAAGGGGTGTCCAATTCCACATCAACAATGTAATTGTTCAATTGATCGATTGTGTGCACAAATTCAGTCCGTACAACAATCATGTTTTCAATAGACAGTTGGTTGTCTGTTGCATCATACACAACAACTGTCACTATCTCGTTTGTAGGCAGATCTTCAGTGCACCAAGCTTGTTGCGGAGAACGTATCCCTAAATTGACACCCGATGGAATAATTAAATCAACAACAGGTACTTTATCATCGTAAATCACATTACCATCCCACATAGCGGAAACAATGTGACCCGTGTTTGAAATATCGTATCCACGAAACACTTTAACATACGCGGCATCGCTTCCGTAAATACGATAGGTTCGATGAAACGCCATTGAGAAAGGTACTGTACTGTTATTGATATAAAGACGTTTATAACTGCCTATTTCGCCAGGTTTTGATGCTAACAAAATGTTTGTTGCATCGTCCAGTGAAACCCCGTTATCTTCCTCAGTTAATACGAGTGTGGATAAATTAGTTTGAACATCGACAACAGTTACGCGATAGATTGCACGTTTGTTGTTTGCTAACCATTCAACAACTTCATCGTCAACATTAGGTACAATGATACCTGTACCTGTTGGACCTGTGTATATTTGGGATTTAAGCCATGACTTAAACCCTCTGTTCCAATTTACAACTGGATTTGGCATGTTAAACTCCAATGGTTAGCGACGGCGTTAAATCAGGTAAGCCGTTCAAATAAATGGAAATGATGTTTTCTACAAAACTGTAGGCATCGCTCTGTATCTCAATGGCTTCATCAAATTGATGTGCGTTAACGTAAACATAGTTGCTATCAACACCGTTCACACATGGATCAAATTCCAATAGCCATTTGTAATTAGCAACAATGTTGTCTATCTGAGCGTTGGTGTATTGGCCGTTTACAACAATATCTCCGTTTTTAATTGCATGAATTATAGCGCTGCAAAAAGGACTTACTAACTGCCACTGATCTACATCGACAATTGGTCGTGTGGGATGCCATGTCCCTAGACGCGTTTCTAAATAGTCCGCAACACGATTATCTAAATCCACAGAACGATCACGATATTCGTTTGTGACCTTTGTACTAAAAGGTTCTACCTGTAAAACGTAGTCAGAAACACTGTAAGGTTTGCCATCCAAGACGTATTTAGGATCCACTGCATTTTCAGCAAATGCTACTTCATCGCGTGTGTACACGCCATCAGAAACAACAATTCGAATGTTTCTATCATTCCGCACATCGTAATTTTCATTGACCGACAATATCTTACCTTTCACAAACCCTAACTCGCGTGGCGCAACAGGCTGCATTGTTACTTTATCACAAAACCCATATGCGCGATAAACGATTTGGGTGTTCATTACATCAGTTTTTGGTTTTTTAACAATGACAACAACAGGCCAGTTGACATAAAAGTCTAGACCATGATGAAGCACTTCGCCGTCCATGAAGACATCTATCGTGCCAGTTGCTAAGGTTTGTGTTTTGGTTTCTATCCCGTTTATCCAGTTAAGCGAAGACTCAACGGTAAATGCCAAATAGCCTAAATAACTATCTCTATCAATCGCAATTTGTGGCAGGGTTACACACTGCATGTATCCGCCGATGCGCACGCATGGAAATAGATTATATTCGCTAAGCGCAGCCCAATCCCATGACACGGTAGGCAGCGTTGTGTTTAGACTTGCATCCCCGTTTGGCAAATATTGGTACAAATTGCCGCCAGTTACATCTTCCCATTCTTCGTTTGGAATACCCCCAATGATAGGACAAATGTAGCATCTAAACCCCCACTGCTTTAACAGTGCATCTGTTACATTCGCATTGAACACAATTGAATTGTCATTAACGTCGTTCTTTAATCCAAAAACTTCGGTTAACTTCGCTTCTGGTTTTAATGCATCGGGAATTGCGATTAACGCCTCATTGCCAGCATTGTTGAAATGTCCAATGTATCGACCGTCGGAATCATAGCAAAAAACAACACGCTTAGCAACAACGGATGGATTGTCGGGGATACATGCAGATATTGGGGCTTTAGCAAAAATATCGTTCACAGATTCAAAAACGACATCTGTTGGATCCGCTATCAATCGTGTTGCAGCATTATAGCCGTAAGCGTCTTCTACTAAAGGATCAGTAATATCTACAAAATCAACACCCATTAATTTGGCATAGGCATCGTTTTCCAAATAAGCCGCTTTCCATTCGGGAACTGTCACGTTGTTTGGAGAAGTCATTGCTTCTACGATCTGCTCGTAACTCAAGCGATTCAAATCTTCAATCCGCGTGTGCTGATGAACAGGTGCTCGATTTCTCCCACCCGTACGCGTAACAACAACTAGCTCTAATTCTCCTTCTGAAAAGATTAAATCGCTAGCAATCAAGTTGTCTATAATGCTTTTTCTAATCGAATAGCTGTTGTGTGTTAGCTGACGAATGGGTTTGTCTTTTACCCGACCTATAAACACGCCTTTAAATATTCCAGGCGCATATTTACGAATCAGATAGAAATCAATGTCGTCAAAGTAATCAATCATTATTTGCTGATCATTTCGAAGAATAAGGTACTTTGTATTACCAGCATCTAACTCCGAAACAAATGTAGGCAGCTCTGACAACTTTAAATAGCTAATGCTGCGAATAGAAGCATCCCAAATAAAAGACAACGTTTTTCCTATAAGAGTAGATTCAAACCCAAACGGACGATTTGTCATATAGCCATCTATTTGATAAATCCCATGTCCTTCATAACCGAAATTACTTACGATCTGCTGACAGGATTGGTTGAATACATTCCATTCAGATTGATTGTTTATTGTGTTAGATAGCACGCGAATGGGAAATACAGGGTCGATCGTGTTTGTACGCCATTGCTCTACGTCAAATAACGCATTGGAGTAGAAACGAATATATAGCGGTTCATTATCCAGTGTGCGCAATATTCTACTTGTTACCCCAGTAATAGAATCGGTTTTTAATTTAGAACCTAAGTCATACGAAGCAAATATGCGAACCGCTAATATAAAGTTTCGATCAGACATGCGCATTAACCAACATTCGTGTCTGGGCAACTTTGTTCCATTTTCAATGTAAATATCAATGGTAGCGCTATTAGCAGCACACAGTTGACTGACGCGATGCCACTCTCCATCTTTAATTAGAACAAATGATTTTTCAACTGAGGGGATGGGGGTAGTAGTGTGCCCGTCTGTTTGGACAGATATGTTTTGTGAATATCTAGTATCTTCGGGTATAGTCATCATGTTAAAAAAATGAGGGGGTAGTTGCCCGATTTGATAAACATGATAAGTGCCTTTATCAGTAGAAATATCTGAATTTGGCAATCTTACCTGTTGACGGACAACAGAGGCGCTTTTGTAAGCGCCTCCATTTTTAGTAACACGTGCTAACCGAATAACTGTTTGGCGATCTTGTCTAGGATCACACCAGATGGAATTAATCGCAAACTGCGTTAATAAGCTAGCCATTGAATTCACCTATTCGTCTCGTTGGAGACGTTTAATGTTTAATAAGAAAGGTTTTAATTCGTCATCACCATCGTACTGATCTACTAGGCGACCAATCGCTGTGTTCTTATAACCCTTTTCATTTGCAGCAGAAACAATCATGGCTATAAAGGTAGGGGGATGTTCCAATGCAACATGTGTGACTTCCACATTGTTTGGACCAAACCAAGAACCGGCTGTGATTTGATATAACAAAGCAACAGACATTCCTTCCAAACGTACAGTGCCAGATTCCATTTTTAAGGCATCTACCAATGCTTGCACATTAGGTAAATAGGGTAACTGATCTAATACGTTTAAACAATCTTCAGCGTTGATATAAGTGCATGAAGCGATTTGTTTAGCGCAGCGTAAACGAAAGTCTTCATCTGCAACTGTATTGTCTTCCGCAAACATGCACAAATAAAAGTACCCGCAAATAATCGTTAGATTCATTTGGGTCTCTGGTGGCAACGCAAATCGTTTTGTTAGAACGCCAGATAACCAGCGCGCATAAATCATGATTTGATAATTGCCAATTGTTAACAAATCTCGTGGACTGTACTTTATCCATGTTTGCTGTAAAAAACCGCGTGTGCATGCAAAGTGAAAATCTAAGATGGCTTTGACTTCATAACCATCGCTGGATTCACTAGCACCCGCAACCATATTGGTTTTTGTAAAATTTCTAGCATCCACAAAAACGCTGTGTTCATCGCCTTCGTATCCAGAATTTGCATAAAGCGTTTTGTTATCAATAGGTATTGGATGGCCAAATGGCGGAATAGTCCCATGTCCATTAATGATCACTTTTACGCTGTAAATATAATTATCAGTTAATGGATTTTTAGCGATCCGAATCTGGTCGCCACCCAAAGCACGATGCTGTAGAATGGCATTGATAATGTTTTGAATGGGATGACGTTGACACGCTGTTGTGTCATATGCCGTTCTAAACATGGTTTGGTGACTCCTGAAATTGGTTGGCAATATAGCATATTGCTGTTATGTATAAACTAATCACTATGATGTGTGTCCTCAACACATACTCACATAGAATTTGTACTTCGTTAAGGAGCTTTATATGTCTTTTACTAAAGCGACACCGCGTACAGTAACACTAGGAATCCAGGACGTTTCGTTCCGTACTCCCGTGCCTGTGCCAACGCAAATCCCAACACACTTACCGCTTGTTTACTTATTGACAGCGAAAGGTGACTCGCTCCCACACATTGCCATTGGTAATGGTTTTAACCAAATGTACGATGTTGAATCTTTAGATCCATTAAGTCCGTTTGCTACTCATGCAACCATGGGTGCACGTCAAACAATGCGTAATGGCAATATGTGCATGATTCAACGCATCATTCCACCAAAAGCGAAAAAAGCAATTCTTCGTTTCTCCGTAGAACTCATCCCAGCCTATGCGTTTAACTATTCTCGCGATAGCGATGGTCAATATATTTACAACGCAGATGGCAGTCGTCCAATGGAAGAAGTCGTTGGACTAACGCAAGAAATGGGTCCTGACAATGATTTCCATATCAAATCCGTTATGCGCGCTGTTTGGCATGTTGGCTTGGCGCCTTATGTTGGATTGCTAGCGGATGGCACATGGCAAGATGCTGCCGGAAACATTAGCGGTACTATTCCGCTTAACGCCGATGATGCTAATAAAAAGGCATTTGGAAATGCTGAACGCATAGCTAATTATCGTTTAGGTACCGAAATAGGTACTAACGGCCAACCTTTAGGTGGCGTTGCATTCCCAGGTTATGAAGGCAATACAGATATTGCCGTTATTCGCGACGTCGGCGATCAAGACCCAGCCAGTTCTATTTTGTACCCTGTGTTCGACTTAGAAGTATCTACTCACGGTAGTTTTGGCAATTTGAATGGCGTTATTTTCCATGCGCCTAACAACGGCAACGATCAAAATGGCGATGTCGGTGCAATGGAAGTTATCAATGCTTTCTTGTATCGCATGTTCATGGTTCGTCGCGAAAAAGATTCCACAACACCGTTGTTGATCGAAACATTAGGTGGCGATCCAAGTGTCGATTTTACATTTAAACAAAATGTATTACACCCACGCACCAAAATCCCGTTAAATGCCAATCGCGCTATTATCCCGCCATATGAAAATTTAAAAGATCGAACAATCACGCCTATTCATGGTCCGTTTGGACGTATGCATGTTTACGAAGATGATATTTTAGATATTTTAAATATCTTAATTAATGGCGTTACTTCGACAGCTTGGCCTGCAACTTGGGCTGTGCCAACATTAGCTGACGCACCAGGTGGCGAGCAAGAATGGAACGAAGTACATGCTTTATTTGGCCGCACGTCTGATTTTGCATTTGGTCCAACCAATCGCAAAGTAGATCATTTGTTAAACTTCTTTACAGGCGTTGATCAAAACAACGTCCCGTATGGTGGTGTATCGACTGAAGACAGCGTTAATTTTGGCGGTGTTGCATTAGGTAATAACAACGTTCACTACGCAGTTGGCGGTCACGATGGGTTGTATTACGACGAGTTTGGTCAGCCAGATCGTCTACGTAACTTAGAAATGTTTGATAGATTAGTGCGTGAACAAGTTAAAAACTTCGGTTCATTAGAAGCCAAATTATTAGACGATGCTCGCTATCCGTTATCTAACATTTGGGACACTGGTTTCTCATTGCCAACCAAATACGCTATTCTTTCACCATTAGCATTGCGTAAAGATGTTTGGGTTGGTTTGTCAACACAAGCAGTTGCAGATTATGAAAACCCTGATAATCCACAACCCTCTACGTTTACATGGATGCAGCCTAACAATGGTGCAACAGAATCTTCTTTAGCATTGTTGTTAAGTGAACGCGCAGCAGTTTATCCAGAGTCCGAATTGTTTGGCACTGCGGCATGTCGCGCAATCATTGTTGGACGTGCAGGTGAATTATTGAACACTACTTATCAAGGTATTTTACCATTTACAATTGACGTAATTGATAAAGTAGCCAAATACATGGGTGCAGACGACGGTGTTTGGAAGAGCGCATTTAGCTTCTCATCATGGCCTAACAACGTCGTGACAGAATTTGCCGATGCTAACATTACATGGCGCACTCCAGGTGCCTATGATAAAGATTGGGAAAACGGTTTAATTTGGGTTCAATATTTTGACGATCGTTCGTTGTATTACCCAGCATTCCAAACTGTTTATAAAAATGACACTAGCGTGTTAAATTCCTTCTTTACCATGACAGCCTGTGTTGAATTAACTAAGATTTGTACCCGTGTTATTCGCGAGTTACAAGGCGATGATAAGATGACTGATGAACTTTTCATTCAAACATCTAACAATCGTATTAGTCAGTTGGCAAGCGAAGGTAAGTTTGACAATCGTTTTAAAATTGTTCCCGAAACATTTAAGACACCAGCGGATACAGCCAATGGGTTCTCTTGGTCAGTGCGCGCGCACTTGTATGCAAACAACATGCGTACTTTAGGTCAATTGACAATTGTTGTCCATCGTCGTGAAGAATTGGCTGCTTAAGCAGCCATGAGTAGGAGTAAAGAATATGGCTCGTCTTATCAACACGGTCATGAATCCAAATGCGGCTTATGGTCGCGGTCGCTTACCTCCTGTTTTGTCCATGGCTCAACAAGGTCAGTTTGGTCAACAGGTGGAAATGGCTGGATATATTTCCAGCACCCCTTATGTACGTAAGAATCTAATCATCAAGGTATTAGAAGTCCCGCGTGGATTTAATGATCTTGACGAACCCCAAGATTGGATAGCCGCGTACAAATCTTTAATTGAAACGCATGCTAAGCGCGTTGAAGGTTTCCAAGCTCAGTTAACAGTCGATGTGGTGTCTACACCATTTGGCGGTGCTGGCGAAGAAATCGAATCCCCGTCTGATGTAAAACGCCAACGCTCCTCCCCCAGTTTCACGTGGGTTGATAAATACGGTCGCCCCATTGCCAATTTCTGGGATCAGTACATTTACGAGCTCATTGGCGATCCAATCAGTAAGACACCCAATGTCATGACTCGTGCTCAAATGCGTAATGCTACGTTACCTGATTTATTGCCAGATTACATTGGCGGCACAATCATTGCATTTGAACCAGACCCAACGTTTACGTTAGTAGATAAAGCTTGGCTTGTTACTAACTTTTGGCCTAAGTCTGGCGCGCCCATTGAAGGTATTCGTGACTTAACCAGCGCAGGCGATATGTCAGAATTCAGCATTGAATTTGCTAACATTTGCCAAGTTGGTTTGGGTGTCAACAAATTAGCACAACGCTTATTGAACGAAATGAATTTAACGGGTACTAACCCGAACAATCGTGATGCGTTCATTCAAGCAGTAGATCCGTTATTAGGTAACGGCATTGCGTCCACTGTTGGTTATACTGAACAGATGGATCGCGTTGCACGTGAAACCGTTGCTACTTAAGCAAAAAAAAAAATAACGACATATACGCTACCCAACAGGGTAGCGTATATGCTGTCTAATCAGCTTCTGAAAAACGAATAGGTTCCAAAGCTAACATATTTCCTGTTTTACCCTCTTCAGTTAAACGTTTTGCGATATCTGGAATTGACATGCATACGTAGTCTTGAATGCAAATGTTGTGGCGACGCCCTAGCAAACGCATTGCTTTTTCAAAGTCATTATTGCAAAGATAAAATGCTGTAGATACGGCCGCAGCTGTAGCTTGGGGACTTGCTACCGCATTAAAGCAATCTTTTCCATAATAGACCTCCATCAATGACATAGGGCTACCATTCTTTTGAATGTTATCTTCTCTCCACAAATCTACTGCATAAACTTTGGCGTCGTGTGTAATGTAGTAGCCTAACTCGCCACTGCACGCAGATCGTTTAGGAACAGTGCGTCCGTTAATATAATCGCCCATAACTGTCGCGCCTGTCCAACAAGGCGCGATAAATCCTCTAGGCGTAAACAACGAATCAATGCTATTGGTTTGATATGGCCCGCCAGCGACACCACGAAAGCTTTTAGGAAATACGATATCGGAACCCACTATTGCTGCAAATGTTGCCATTACTATTTCTCCCAGTTATCGGTGTAGCCGTTCATACGACTTTGTTCAACGTAATCGATTTCAAAAAAGCAAGGATCATTAGAATCCACTTTGTATTTTGGTGCAATAGAAGATGCGTAACTAACCCCACAGTAGGCTGCGTCAACAATTTCACTTGTTGATAAATCTTCCAAGAATCGATTTGTTTCCATTGCCTTAAATTCGGCAGCAATTAGGAAATTATTGCTGTACGTACCTTGAACAATTAAATGCTCAAAGCGAGTAAAAGATGTTTCATTATCTTCGGCATGGAAAACAGCGTCTTTCGTCATGATAACTAACTGTCGACTATCTATTAAATTCTTCACTAATTTGGTATCTGTTAAATCCAAACTAGCTAATGACATGTCATCGCCACCATTTTTATAATAAACATCCAAAAGACGACGTATAAGCGATTCTACTTTAGGCCAATGAAAACTAGGAATCATATCCCCAGTTCCAGCTAATGCAAAACGATTGTCGGATGATAGAAATAATTTCTTCATCTTAAAGTGTTTCTTATCATTCGTAGAACAATCAATCCCAATAGTGTCTGTTAACAATACACCGTTAGTACATGCTAATAATGACATATGAAAATTTCCTTGAAAAAAATAAACGGCATATAGCCCCATTTGGGGCTATATGTCTATTTAGAAATAAATGTTATCGATTATTGAGAATTAGATTTCTCATGACCATGGCTACAACCTTGTCCAGCGGTTCGTGCAGGTTTTGGCAATACAGGAATTCGATATGCAGCGATGGCATTGCATTCTGCATTCAAATAAAACAGCGTACCCGCACCTGCATCTGAGGGCAATTCAGATTGAGGGATTTCTAATGGCGCGCCATGTGCAGTAGTGACAATAGCTTTGCTGTCTTTGTAACCGGCCAAGGTAATGTATTTGACTGCATCGTCGCCAAAAGGAACAACGGTTTCGTTTAATGCAATAAGAGTCGCTAAAGTTTTCATGTTTGATTTCCTAAGGGTTAGTTAAGTTCATTTTGAACAGATAAGAAGTCGACAAGTCGATATTTTATTTGTTCACAGGTTTCAAAATTGTTGACACCTGCAACGTAATCGTTAATTACAGATGCCAACGTAGCTACAAACTCATCGATGTTTCCACGTCGAATAGAGTCCGAAAGAGAAGCAAAAATTGCCAGTTGGTTAGATAGGCTAGTCCACGAAGCAAAGTGTTTGCTGTAAAACATACACATTTCACTGTTGTGGTTTGCCGAAGTCACTTTAACCAGCACGACGTCCACATTACATCCTGGAAAATGTGTAATAATATCTAAGATATTGAACAACGAATAAGAAATATTATCCGCTATGTCTTCATCCACACCAGACATTCTTTGCAATGAATCGTAGCACGATTGCCATGATTTATCCATTTGCACTAATTGACCAATTACATTGAAAATGAGATAGTCAGGCTGCGCTGGAAGATTATAACATTCCGCAATTATACGACCAATCACTTTCTGCAAATCGTCGTTGATATCACACGAATCACTGTTTAGCCTACATACAAACACTACAGGTCCACAATCGTAGGTTTGTGAGTACAATTGAGGAAAGACGTTTACACCTAACACACGGTTCAAAATTTGAATTGCAGCTCGAGTTAGATGCACAGCGCCTGCAATGGCGCGAAGTTCAATACGCAATGTAGATGACATATTGTTCCGTTCTAAATGTAACTGTTCTGCTAGCCATTTCACTGTATCGGCATTTGCGCAAGCAGCTGGATCTTCTAAGATCTGCTCTAAAGATATCATCATGTTAATCTTTCCTGTCTTTGCTAAAATGATTAATTAAACGCAGATAACGAGCGTGTGTTTGTGAATCCATCAATACAACCGTGCGGTTGTAATTATCGACCAAACAACCTGCTATTACGATCGTATGTTGATTACGATCACTAACGGACATGCTACCCGCATCTCGATTAATCAACGCCATTTCAGCCACACCCCCATTGGCGTCTTTATCAAAGTTTTCGCGCGCATGTCTTGCAGCCATTGTGGAAGCCATAATAGCAGTTTTAAAGTTTCCACGAATGAGTTTAGTGATAAACTCATTCTCGTCCCCGATGTTAATCATCGCACTCCATTCTTCTTTGGCCATTTCAGTTGAATGGTCATCGTGAACTTTGCCGCAATTACTGCACACTTCGCCATGATTGTCCATTTTCTCTTTGTAGACAGCAATCTGTTCAGCAGTGGCAACGCGCATTAATTTCGATGAATAACAAAACGATATCAATTCGCCATCATCGTCAATGCCAAGTAACTCTAGATCGCAATGTAAACTAGAGTAAACAGACGGCATCCTTTTATCCATGTCTGAAAAGTGTTCGGTGAATAGGCGAGGGATTTCAATGATTTTTGTCACCGCAAACAATTGTACGTCTGCATCAAGAAACCGAAGTGGGTGATAAAACTCTTTCTTAGCAACAACATAATCTGTTGCTTGAATTACTTTAACAGCATCTCTCCATTCTTTTTGAATTTGCTCAAATTCAGCAAACGAGATATTTGGTTGCGCACTGCGACGACGTTCCATCATAGCGGCAATGTCGCTTTCAGACAGATTTAACAATTGTTGTTTTATAGTATCAATCGCGTCTTTTGAAATGGTCATAATAATTTTCCTGTAAACAATGACATTAGTGTCGTAAAAATAATATACAATTAAAACTTTTTGCAATTTGCCATATTGGGATGGCAATGCCATCCCAATAAACATTATTTTAAATCAGCCAACGCTGCATTAGCATATTCGCGAACAGAATCACGAACCGCGTGAGCATCTTTAGTAGAAGGACCAGACGAATTGTAACCTACGGTGGTTTGACCACGCACTGTTACCATTGGACTGTTCGCATCGGCTGGACGTTCACGGTGTTTAAATTCACGACGGGTTTGCACAATGACTTCATCGCGACCAATGCGCGAGCGAACAGTAACAGCTTGCACATCGGGATTTTTAACTAAATGGTCGACAGAGGCCTCACCCGCACCCAAACGAACGGCATTAACAAATTCATCACGATGTGCTTGAAAGGCAGCTACATGATCCATTGTAAAACCTTTACCTTCAATCGTGCTTTCAAAACTGTCGCTATCAGTGCCAGCATCACCTGTGATAACCGTTTTACCTTTGATAATGTCAGCCATTGCACGTGTAGACATTGGGATTGTATTGCTCATTTAATTTCTCCTTGGAGTTGTGAATAGATGTCGTTGTGAGCACTTGGACATCATTATAGTGACAGTCAATATTTTTATTTGTCTGCCTTCATGGTAATACTAAATATCTGTAATTGTTTTCAATATAAAAAACCAAATGGTTTTTCTATATGTGAGTACCGTTATGCGATAGATAGTAGTTTGTTTTTCATTCGCAATGACAATGGATATCTTGTTAGTAATTTAGCTCGTTTACTAAGTTCTAACCCTTTCCAATAATCAATATCATGACCTGTCGTTAACAGCAACACATCGTCAAAGGTTTGATGCCACTGCCATTCAGGTTCTTCAGTAATGTATTTCTTCGGAGACATACGAGTAATTATTCGAATCAAATCTTTATCAATCACTCGACTCAGGTTAATGCCATGACGTCTACCGGAATAACCAATCCAAACTCTATTCTTATCCCTAGAGAGTTTTACGTAACAAAAGTTCCCCATGTTACTAGCATAACTAATAGCATGTGGTGTAATGAAATATCCAGGCTTGTTACGTACAGGGTTACCTGTAATGATATCGGGCACAAAGAAATGTGTTTCTTTCATTAGACTAGAAATACGGCCATTTGGAACGTTCCACGCATGTGATATTAAAGGATCCACCGGTTGATGAAGATAGAAATCTTCTTTAGCACATGAAACCGCTTTCTCATGCAATGTTTTCCAGTCAATGTTATTTTGCTCAACCCCAATGTTGAATAACGCTAGCATGATTAATTTCCTTTTATTGCATTGAATACGTTTTTCATTAAATCGGATTCAACCGGAAATAGAAATAACTCAAAATCAATAATGTTTCCATCCGCCGTTTTAGTTACTATGAATCCAACGTTAAGAAATGCATTTGTCATTGCTATAGCTATCAATCCTTCAGCACCTTGGGTTAAACAATGGTCGATGCACCAATTGATTTTAGAATAGAAAATATATCTAAAGTGTTCAGCAATATCTTCTGGAACATAGGTCCCAATTTCATTTTGAACATGATAAACAATAGAGCGCTCTAGCGTAATGTCGCGTTTATCATTAAGTGTAAAATTTTTCACAGTTATAATTTTGGCACCATTTGGCGCGTCGTGAATGTGCGCAGCCTGATTTAATTCGCCACGATTTTGACTTGTTCTAAAATCAACCATGCATGGTTGTATGTTCTGCGCAAAAAGAGAAACTAACGATTGACCGTTATAAGGTCTTACCAAAATTTCACCATCTAAATTCATCATTTTAAATTCTCCAATAATAAGGCAATGGTTATATGCCAGTTAAATAATGTATCATTGTAACTAATTGGAATAGCAGCATATAGCCTACCCAACAGGGTAGGCTATATGACGTCTTACCAACTAGCAGAAGGAGGCAGGTACAATCCGCTTTGCTTCTTTTCCATGTGTGCCGCAATGTTTAAAATAGCGGTACGATCATCTTCATTACTGATCGAACTGCTTGCCAATGCGGCGTTCTTAGCCATCATAACAACATCTTTAGTAAAACGATGTTCTTGGATCATTTCAAGTGATGGCGTTGCGTATTTACATGCAATGTCAATACCGCCTTCAGTGACATGGTCCCAGGTTACAATTTCTAAGGTTTCTTTAATGATATCGCCTGTTGCAGTATCTAAGAAATCTTCAGTGATTGATCGTACAGAGAAGTACGTATTTTCACTTGTATTTTCCAAAGAGTCCGCTAGATACTGACCATACGGTCCTTTTGGTTTGACGCGCCCACGAACAATGACAATAGGTGAGCCATTGCTATCCTTCATGGACTCTCTGTCCAAATAGACTTCTTTGATGTGGTGAGACACCATTGCTTCATCAATGCGTAAGTTACGCAGCAAGAAATCTTTGTCAGACATACCAGGCGTACGATCAGGATGCTTATATTCGCCGTTTAAGACCCCTTTCTTGATTCGACGTTGTAAGATACTACTATCGTTCTCCAATAGCTTTCTAGCGGGCTCTAACGCGTAAAATGCACCAGCTTGATTGTAGTAGTTCAACGCACCCAATATAACGTCGTAATAGCCGTCTGGATCACACACCAGTTTACCTTTTTTGTTAACACCAAGCAACGCAGTGCAGGTGTAACTAATAGCCGCAGTAGCCATCATACACTCCTATTTTCTCAATAATGTTTCGATAGGTTCTACTGATTTACTGGGGTTAATCAATGCAGAACGCAAACCTTGATCAAAATACGCACCGTTTAAACGCGCTGTTGTGTTTGTTGCGCCCAATGATACATTTCGCAATGCTACGTTAACGCAATCTTTCTTCATGTCACTGTGACGGTAATACGTCGTCTTTTGATCTTGATCGCGACATATCGACGCAGTAATCATTTCAATCGGAATATTGTTAGCTGCAATGTTGAACCCCGATAGTTCCGATGCAGTGTCAAATGTTTTGCCTAAATCTTCATAGTCAAAAAAGGCTGGAGAATTACCTTTAGCCATGTATTCATCATAAACAAAATAACAAATGGTGTCTTGCATCACTAAGAATCGATTAGGTGTAAACACAGCCCCTTTATCAAACTCAAACTCGTAGTAATCTTCCCCATCAACATCGATGATATTGGTAGACATAGGTGTTAACTGTATCATTGACATCGCACGCGATACCGTGTATTCATTGCCAACAACTAAAGCGTATGTTGCTAGCACACGTATTTCGCTAGAGATAACCGCAAGCTTATGCTCCTCGTACCGTTTTGGCACGAGGACCTTTAGCTTCTGTTTTGTCAAAATGCTTCCATCATCCATCTCAACTAAAACAGACATTGCTAAATTAGGATTTCGGGTTAGTTTTGAAAAGTACATAACCCACCTTCATTATAACAATGTTTTAGGAACAAGTTTTGCTTGTAGACTGGCAGCAACAACGTCAGCAACTGTAGACGTGTAAATATCATTTCCATTTAACTTGTTAGAAATATCATCGCCAGCAACATGCACAATGACATCCTCGGTTAACTGCACAATGTTTGCCAATGTTAAACCAGTGATCACACCGCCTTCGTGTGTGCAATGAACTTCACCTATTTTGATTTCTACCAAGGTAGAGAACCAACGTGTTAACAAATCAATGGTGGATAACAACGCAATTTCGCGAATATCCATGTCACCATGTTCTTTGCGTAGCGTATCGATGTTGTCCAAGATAGTGCGGATGTCACGGTTTTGAAACATGACGCCACACACAATTTTTCGAACAGTGCGATATACGTTTTCTTCCGTAACATCTTGCATATAGGTTTCTTGTAAGAAACCATCCAGTTTAATATGCAAGTTAGAACGCGTACCGTCAACTAAACGTTCATCCGGCAATTCGTTAATTGCTTTAGTGATGCTATCCCGAAGTGCAGATAAAACAATGCTGTATTCGCGACTATTTTGACCGCTACGAATAATTGTCAAACGCGACGCATAATCCCGCTCGTATTGATCTTTATTTTCAATTAACCAATTGTAATTCATGCTGCGATCTGTAACAGCAGAACCTAACAATGCCTCTGGCGTACCGCCCTCAGCCAACCATTGATCGTAAATATCGCCATTTACAAACAAATGACCCATGTCAGGATACTGTGCCATGAATTCAGCATTTTCAGCAGGCCAATTTAAAACAAGTCTTTTTTGTTCACGATCAAACTGACGATGTTCAAACAAACGACAAATCATGCGACCAGTTTGTTCCAATACACCAGCCATCATTTCGCGATATTGTTCTAATGACATATCCAACCCTTCAGGCGGATTTTGTAATAATGCCCGTGCAAACAAATGAACCACTAAATATTCATTGCGCGCTGCAATACCGCGACCGTCTAACCAATGAATGTTATAGCCATAGTCAGACGGATCTAGTCGTTTGGTAGTTTCACGATCCATGCTAGGTACAAAGTAACGCTGGTATGTGTTAACAACATAGTCGGTGCCAATAAACTCTAACCATTCTTCAATATCTTTATCGGCGCGCGTTACACCTGTTTTTAACATAGCAACAATTTGTTCTACAGTAAACGCAGGATGAACGTTAAACAATTCTACATCGCCATATGCAGGTGCGTCGTTAAAACGCCCAACCAAATCATGTAATGTTTCACTATCCCAAATACTCTCAAAACGATCTACCACAATAGTCAGCGTATTTGCAATTGTGGTTTGATTGTTTTTTCGACATTGTTGAACATAGTCAACAATTTGGTTCACCAGCGGCGTTACAATAGTGCGAGATGTTGCAATAGTGTCGCGCACACTGTCCGCAAGCACTTTTGAAAACTGGTCACAGACATCGCCATGACAATTGTCATTTGCGGTAATCACATTGTTATCAGGGTTACGCATCATCCAGCAAAGATCTTGCAAGGTATTAATTGCGTCGGATGGAATCAATGGCGATTGTCCACAATTCGTGTGAAGTGAGGGCGAATAGCATTTTGCAACCGCTTCTGATAATGGTGTCTGCGGTTTAGGAATAATGATGTATTTCGTTTCTATTAAATTTTGAACCATTGCAATAATGGCGCTTAATGATGTACTGCGGATCATGTTTTTTGTCCTTTGAGTAATGGTGGAAGGAAAGCTTCTCAAATGATAGCATATACAGGATAGCCAAAAGGCTATCCTGTATAAACATTAGGATTTTCCACGATATGCGGCAACCGCACGTCTACCAATTTCTAAAAGCAATGAATTGGTGGTACCAATTAATTCCCCTGATAGAGTAATACGGTTAGCAATTGATTGATAGCCAAAGATAGCATCCAATGGAATCCCAGATTCCGTTTCGTTGACATCAGACATAATTTCGCCCGTAACAGATTTCAGCTGATTACTAAAAACCAGTTTATCACCTTCACCAAATGTTTCGGGACCTGTCACATAAAGCCGGATAACGGCTTCATCTAACGCCATGGGATGTCCATCTACACGGAAGCCCACATCTACACGACCGTCCACTGCTTTCTTACCTAATTCTTTATACGTTCGGCGAATGTCCCTATCGCTGGTTTCAACTAAATGTTGAAGAGACGTTGACATGTCTTCAATTTCACCTGTATAAAAAACTTCGATTTTATCAACAGCACCCGTCATTTTTGCTAACGGTGTTGATGACGAAAGGTTAGAAAGTGTATTAATAGCCGCATCGTCAAACACATCTGAATTACCCTCCACTCGATTATGGATGGTACATAAAATGCTTTCGGATTCTAGCTTATCGCCCACTTGAACAAGATTTCTTATCTCTTGATCAAAGGTTACTTTAATGTTTCTAATGTGGGTGGCCATGGTGACCAATTTATCTGCCATCTCCTGCGATAACGCTGACGAATCTTCCAAAGTAGTTTCTTTTTCCATGAGTGCTGTGTAAGCAAGTGTGGACATTTTAAACAATACTTGGGAAGGATCCAATGTATCTCGTTGAAAATAGCGAGTGTTATATACCAACGGATCTCCTTTTTTGAAAGACTGACCTTCTTTTAAATCCGTTGTAATGTCGTGCGGAATATCGTGACCAGACCAACGCCCAAATTGACGCCCAATTAAATACTGACCTTTCTCACCGTTTTTAAATTCAACCGTAATTGTCTTATCCGTAACAGAAATAACTTTACCGTCGTCTTTAGCAACCTTACCGTACAAACCCTCACTGCGATGAATAACTACCCTTTCATAACCAGTTCGAAGTGGCGATGGTTTGTAGTTTTCACAATGCGTAGTTTGAGAGTTCTGCACTGATGTAAAGTTAGCTCGTTTTGGCGAAATCTTCAATTAGAGTCGCTAACTCTAACCCGTGCGCAACATGTTTCACAACATTTTGCCACTGCTCTAGGTTTTCCCTAGAAGTCGAGACTATATCTTTGCTATATCCACATCCATGCGGACAACACTCCCCATTTCCCAGTTGCTAACTGGTACAGGCTGATGAGACCTTAGTCGTTGAACGTTCTGTCTATCTCGTTATCTCAACGATACGTAACAGCTTCGCTGCGGATTCCCCAATCTTCATCTCTTTTACCATACCTGAATAGTTAGTTCAGCCACCACGCCCTTTCGTACGCGTGGTTTGGTGTATGAAGCTCTAAGCGGGTTCCCGTCAATTAAAGGAGACTCTTCTAAACTAAGAAGGACCGTTATTGATCATCGTGGTCAGCGCCAGGTGATAACATAAATGAAGGACTAACCATTTTGGCAGGATCTTTGTTCGGATCAACAATTCGTCTGGATGTTCCTCTGACTGATTTGTAATTAGGATCAGCCGTTGTATAGGTAATTGTTGCTACATCGGCGCTATCCACTGTAGCCTCAGATACCACACCCATGTTTGATTTGTCGTACACACGTGATTTACCCGTTAACGATCTTGCGGATCGACCGCCGCTACCAGAAAACACAACCACTTCCATGTCTTTCATAGCGTGTATTGGATTAGAATCATCCACAGGCGATACTGTTTGATCTTGAAGGATATTCATCCACACCGCTTGAGGATTTAAATCCAATGAGTTATTTACGTTTGCAGGTTTCGCATTGTAAGTACGTAGCGCTTTTACCAGCTCGAAGTAAGCTAAGCCCGCAAATCTTTCGTAACCTTTATCCCGTAAATAGTCGCTATGCATTTCAGCAGGGTGTTGATCTAACAATAGTTTTTCCGCTGCACTAATAAATAGTCCAAACATATCCGTTGGTTCTTTCATATCGACCAAAAGTTCTTCTGTAATATGATCTATCCAAAAATCAAAGATTAAACCAAACTCTCTAATGTAGCGAGAATTCATTTCATTGGCTTCAAACACAGGGCCGTAGACATCTTTGGTGTCAAATGCGTATACTGAATAACGTTTAATATCACGGTGATATCTATTAAACCCAGAAAGCAATAGCGTTGCCAATTCATTTCTACGATCAAAGATTAGCGCTTCATCTTCAAACTTCAGAATAAATTCATGTGGTTGTAAATCATATCCACTGCCAATACGAACCCGTCTAGGTGTTACACCTAATGTAGCAATTAAATTACCAAGACCAATGTGATATGCCAATATAACACCCAATGGAATGTTTTTTGAAAACAGTTCAACTTCTGCCATTTCAACAGGTCTGTCTTCTAATGACATCCCAAGTATTTCTTCCAACAAACCTAATTTATCTGGCTGAGTTTGTTCTTTAACAGTGTCAATGAAATAGATGATGCCGGATTTATCCATAGCAAGGACGCCGCTAGGTGTCGTGCCTACAGGAATAAGTTTCCGTTTATCTTCAATTGCTTTAACTGTGTTCTCCCCAAAAATAACATGACGTTTATTGTAGTCAAATGAAAAACGTTTATCGCCAGAAGTAAATCCACTAATACGCATGGAGATCATGGTATACGCTCGTGGAAGCGCAATGTCTGGATTAAATACGTTAGCAGGTCTTAACTCAGTTACCGTGTTATCTGAGCTATCTAAACCCTTTGCAACAATCTGATTACAAAGCCATAACGGATAATTAAACACTGCACGTTCCGATCGCACCACAAACATTTTACTATAATAGCTAGTAAGCGCTACAGTATCAGGTGCAATTTTACGAATGGGTTGCATCCCCATCAGATGGACCATATCTTCACCCTGCAATGCAGGGGCCTACCGTTTCGGCCGAGATTAACGCTCGGGGTATAAACCATGCTTTCGCATCCTACTCTACTCGCTTTAATCGATCTAAATCGACCACCTGATTTTAGACAGGCGTTATTATGCATTTCTGCAATAGCTTTCGATGGCCTCTGAGCACATCCCATGCGTTGCCGTTTAGGGACTTCGCTGCGCCGGTTTCATCTTTTTATAACGTTTTTACCATGCTTGACACTTCCATTACTGGGTCAAGTATTACGCTGCGTTTCCACGCGCAAGTGGTAGCTATAAAAATTATTGATGAGTTCCCGCAATTAGATAGGTTTTTTACGCGACATTACTGTCGCTGGTGACCGATGCGATCATTTTCATTCCAATCTTTTCAAGAAAATGATCCTTATGCATGTCTATTGTGCTCTAGGTTAATACACACAACAGTCCTTTAATCACCCCGTTGTTTACGCATTCTGTACTTAATACCACCGCACCTAAACGTACCATCTTCATTCACGCGCGGCAGTTGGATCCGAATCGTAGACGGTTTCCCTACCACAGGCACTAAACGAAATACGTGCGTATCAAACGAATCCATGACATCGTCGGTTTTCTCAATTCGATAGTCCGTCACAGCAAAACCAGCACGTTGTAAATGCATCCCTATTTTAGCGACATCTTTTGGCATGACTTTTTGGATATATTGCCTATCCATTTTTATCAAAGAACTGCTCAACATGGTTTTATCCATCACCCCTATGATGTCATCAGCCATTGGGGTTTGTTCACCAATGACAGTTTCTTCAGGAGCAATTGATAATAAAGACTCTAAAGAACCTTCACCTGTGTACGGATTTTTTAACTTCTTATACGTGCTAGCTAGTGAGGTAATTCGTCTTAACTCGCCAGGCGTCATCAATCCTTTCTTCGCCAGTGCATCAGCTTTTGCAAGAATATTGCTTTCCATGCTGATCGTTTGCGGTTCGTATTTTTTATAACTACCGCCATTTTCTACAGCGTTTGCGATAGACTCATGGATTTCATCTAACGCGGCTAAATCTTTTTCGATGTCTTCATCAGAAATCTCAGGAATTTCTTCATCTATTTCTTCATCGGTTTGAGTCCCTTTATTAGCCGCAACCGTTGCTGCTTGCTTACCAATAATAGAAGCTAACGTTTTAGTTACATGTTCTTTCTTTTTAGCTGCGTCGCGAATCCCGCGCTCTGTTGGCTCCATATCCAAATCAACTTGTTTTGACGAAGACGTATCGTCATCCAAATCTTCACTTGAATCGCTTGCCACAGGTGTTGACTGTTTAACAATACAGACTAAAGAGTAGAGGAATTTAATCTGCAATTGTTCTGGAGACATCTTCATGAATCCAGCACCAGTCCGTTTTTCTTCTTTCCCACCAATTCGCCAACTATCTAAAAGCCCTAAATTGATTACGCACCATTTTGCACCACAGCTCAAAATAATGTTTACCCGATTTAAGATGTCTTTATTCAAATGCGACAGAACACTCTCGTTCCTGTTTACACCCAACCAATCCCACATGTCACGAATCATTCGTAAACTGTCTGTGTGAAAGTGATGGTAAAAATCATGGGTTGTTTTTGCTAATTTCAAAAAACGAACAGCAGGTAAGAGAAATGGAATATCCAAAACAAAATAATGCTGTCTATCATTACCTACCGATATTTCGTTTATTTTAGCCCACATGGTTTCGTGTACGTTTGCCCAATGGTTATATGGCGTTTGTCGTGTTTCCATGTAATGATAGCGCTTGGTTAACATGTTGTAATTAACCGCAACTAAACTTTGCACAGATCGCATAATGCCTTTATTTGCATGAGACAATAACTTCATTTTCTTATGCGTTGATTGGTATTCAGCAATGCCTTGTTTTGGCTGAAAGTGACTCAATAGCGGTTTGCCATGTGCATCACCTTGCATCTCGACAACGTGATCAATAAACACCGTGTTCTTAACATGACTTACCACTGTATCAGATTCGGGAATACCCAATTCATCGCCATCACTGGATGCGTAGTGATAAATGGAATTTACTGGTAAAAACAAATGTGACAATAACGCCAAATTTGGTTTCTTTAATTGCTCTGGAGTGCGAATACCATGAGCTTTATAAAAAACTGGATATGTTAACACATTAACCTCCGGTCATCACAACCAACACGCGTTGGACTGTTTCGTAATAAGGACTTGCAAGTAAACCACCTTGTGGGTCTACATATGCAGCTGCTTTCTTGAGTCGTTCATGAACTTCATTTACAGCCTCGTCTGTATATGCATAGTTTGCAGAACACATATCGCCGTCATAGTCGGCTGTCAATCCACCAATACGTGAAGGGTGAACGGCCATGGTTTCTGAGAAAGATGCGTTATCAAATGTCGGATATTCTGGTGCAAGGTATTCATCACTTTCGATAGGTTTCCAATCATCGTCTAATTCTCTGCGCATCTCAGATTTTGTTGTGGTAACAACATACGGAATGCTAGGATAAATACTGCCTGTACCTGCAACAGGATAACGTGTAGGAAAAATACCTAATGTATTCCAGCGTCTATATCCCGATAAATAGAGCAATTCGCATAGCGATATAGGGTGTACGTATTCTTTATCAAACCCTTCTGGGAGCTCGGTAATATCTCCAAACAATTTAAAGGTATTATCAGGGCCGCGATATACCAAACCAATATAGTGGTCTTCTACCATAACAGGTTTTAAACGAACGTCAAAGTTTTCAAAACTATTAATAACGCTTTCTATACCAGATGTTGTTGTCCATCTGTCTACAATCTTTGGCGGGACAGTTACACGCACACGTCGCAAAGATGATGGATTAACCAACATTGCTGAACTCTCAGCGCTATTAAAAACGGTCTTTAAAAAACCATTTAAAATTAAATGTTTTGAAACAGGCAATGTCCCTTTCAATGTTTGATATAAACCAAGAACCGTGTTGTTATGCGATGGACTGTTTTTAGCGCCAATGTATTTGGGGCTAGTTTTCATTGCCGTAATAACATTACGCGTGCCGTTGAATATACGTCTAGAACCCCATCTTTCCTGCTGGAAACCCCCTTTCCCACGAATCAAACTTTCAAAATATTCGTAGATAGCGTTAAATGCGTTTTGCAAAGACATTCGAGAATTATCTAATAAATCCCCACCGCTTACCGAAGACGCATTAATAGCGTTACTGATACTTAACAGTTTACGATACAATTCATTTACTTCTCCTTCCTTAGCACGTCCAGTTTCATCAAACATTAAGTCGCGTAATCCTGCCGGCAGAACCAATACTTTATCCGTCATGCCCTTGTCTTTATACTTCTCGATAAACGCAATGCGGTCATCTCGAATATCGCTTCCCGTTCGTTTAAACTTGATTTTCTTCCAATATTTCAAAAAGAAATAAAAACCTGTTTCCCCCGTAGTAGGGTCTGCTGCAACAAAATCAGATTCTTTCTCATCCCACAATGCATAAGCTTTCCCCGCCATAATACCTTTATATAAAGCTTTTAACAGTGTCAGTTCTTTATACATCAATGGATGAAAGATATCTATTTTACAATTGATGTAAGAGAAACGCAAATCTCTTTCTGGACTGCCTACACGACCAAATGTTAATATTGAAAACAATCCGTCGTCGTGGAAATTAGTTGTTCCTCCATCGAAATGATCTAACACGGTGACTGGTCGAATAGCCTGTAGTTTTTGAGAGGTTAGCTCCATTAACCACACGTTAAATGGTACATCAGTATTTTTCATAAGAAGTCTCCCTAATTACGGTTGAGAGTATGTGATTTACAAACAAATAAGATAAGGTGCAGTCATGAGTAAAAAGCGCGATGACATCTTTTTAGATGACGACTTTGGCATGGATGACTTTGGCGATGACGGCGAAGGTGGGTTTGAATCGCCTGGTAAAAAAGGAGGTCGCCAACCCGTCACATCATTAAAAGGCAGTTTCATCGAAGGTGTGAAAGACGGCATTAAAGATCCGTCAATTCAAATGAAATTCGTACGTGCCGCATTGCCTTCTGGATATAATCAAACAATTGATTTTGCAGATAAGGTCGCTAGCGGTGTCGATCAACTTTACACAGATGCTGCAAAAGAAGCAGCGCCTGTAATTAAAACTCTAAAAGAATTTACACGAAAACACGTATCTCCAGGTATGGGAGATATGTTGCCCAAATCTTGGAAAGAGAAATTGGATTCATGGGCAGAAGAACAGGAATCAAATTCGCGTGAAGTGATCGATCCTGAAGAAAGCG
>JACCDG010107284.1_pt1 | contig 37425 bp, 34 predicted proteins | sample 7442471 | NCBI WGS metagenome assembly JACCDG01 (sample SAMN15323444, study PRJNA562643) | freshwater metagenome | isolation source: river surface water | place: USA:Blue River Watershed | collected 2017-08-17 | reverse complement strand
ATCTAAAGATGGAGCGATATCCAATTCTGTAGGGTCAAATGTGTAAATAATTGCCATTTTCTTTTTTTTATTTTTTTACTAAGTTACTAATTATTTCTTTTAATTCATCAATTTGTTTTTGTTGCTCCTTCATAGCTTCAATAAGGAGAGCTGTTATGTTTCCGTAAGCTACCCCCAATGTACCGTCTTCTTGCTCGTGAACAACCTGGGGAATAACTTCCTGTATCTCCTGAGCAATAACACCAATCTTTTCTGACTTATCAGAAGTGTCAGTTCTGTTATAAGAAACACCTCTTAAAGACAATACTTTATCTAAAGCTCCATCTATTGTTTTTACATTTTCTTTTACACGAGCATCAGAGTAAGCTACAACATCTCCAGATGCAGTTAAAGTACCAGCCTGGGTAAGCCTTAATTTCATTCCAGCAGTACCACCATTGTTACCCCAGAATGTTAAATCATCTGTAGCATCTATCCCAGTATAGCCAATCGCCCAGTTCCCATCATCATTACCCCTATCTCTAGTAAATCTAATACCTCCCCAAGTGCTCGTGTTTGGCACTCTAACTCTTATACCCTCTGCCCAAGAAGCTGAACGAGCAATTAAATCGATATTCCCTGCTATCTTAAGTGAAGGGGTAGAACCTCCTGCATTAGGGTCTAAATAGTATGTTGTATCATTGTAATCGTAGAATATAGGAGAATACATTTGGTTTACAGCTGCAACTTGACTACTTCTCAGGTTTGTTAAATCAGTAGAAATCCAAGAATAAGAATCCGATTCTATACCAACTGTATAACCATCAGCAATATCCATTACACCGCTGTAATATGTACCATTTTGTATTTTTCTTAATACAACCTGCCCATATTCCCAGCTAGAAGAGCCATTTCCGATTACTATACAAAACTTACCATCCTTTACACCAACTCTAACTGGTTTGTTTGTGTAACCAACAACATTAGCCCCGTAGTTATACCACTGACCTCCCCAGTTGTGGCCGCCTACAATTACAGTACAAACGTTATTACTGTTATATTCATATATATCAATAACAGCGTGAATCATTCCATAGTTACCAGTGTTTCCAGGGAATTTGATAACTACAGCTCCACTTGCAGTGCCACCAGCCCCCCAATAAGCTGCAGGCCTACCAACAATATCGTTCTGTGCAATACCTCCAGCTATTCTTAAACTTTTCCCAGCTGATGGGTCTAAATAATATCCAGTGTTATTGTAGTCATAGAATATAGTACCTCTAACATCATTAGTTGTTACTATTCTACCTCCACCCCAAGCACCAGTGAAACCGCCATTCTCCAATATCAACATACCGTGAGATGCAAGATTACTTGCAGCACCACCAGCATTTGGGTGAGACCAAGCTATACCATATAGGTTACCTGTGCTTGTTCCATCAGCTGGAAGGATATATGCCTCTCCCATTGAGAATACAGCTTGATACCTAGTAGAGGCGTACAAACCAACCTGACCAATACCATAGTTCCTAGAAACCATATTGGAGTTGTAGTACACCTTATTTATTTCAGATGTACTAGCTGCGTCTAAGTAATATCCAGTGTTGTTAGAGTCGTAGAATATAGGAGCACGCATATCCCCAGTGACACCCATAGTGCCACTGTTATTGATATAACCATATTGAGTATTACTAAATACAAACTCAGTGTATGAACCGCTCGAACCTAAACTCAAATATGTACTACTATATACACCAGGCCTGCCCCAAGCTGCACCTAACCTTACATCTGATACCCCATTACCTTCAGCATTGACTACTAAGAATCCCGAATCGTTAGTTGCATAAGTTACCCTATTGCTTGTTCCGCCTCTCAAGTTAAAACCACCGTCTGCTGGGTTTACATAGTATCCTGTGTTATTAGAGTCGTAGAATATAGGGGCTCTAAGTGAGCTTATACCCTCTGCATATCCACTACCAACAAATAAAGAATAAGTACCAGTATCATTACCACCATCAGTATAAAAGTCTAATCCGCTACCTCCAGTTCTGAATCTTGCATTATATCCATTGTCAATCGGAGAAATCCAGATAAAGTCAGTATTGTCATTGTTCTGTATTTGTAGAGCAGATGTCCAGTTACCATTATATGAACCAAAGTTAATCTCAGCTTGACCATCTTGCTTTATTGTTAATGCCCTGGTCGCAGAGGAAGACCCATCTGTATTTACCTTTAAGTACTTTATATTAGTCGTACTTGCTGGGTCTAAGTAATATGATGTATTGCTTGAATCATAGAATATAGGAGCTCTTAAATCATATCCAGCCGTAACAACCCCAGCTTTTGTCATCCTGAGTATGTTATCCACCTGCGTTCCGCCGTTATTTGCACCGAACACCAAGTCATCTGTGGCATCAAGAGCAACATATCCCCAGCCCCAGTTACCATCAGAATTAGCACGGTCTCTAGTCAGTCTGAATCCTCCCCAAGTACTTGTTGTTGGAACCCTTACTCTAACGCCCTCTGCCCAACTAGCTGACCTCGCAAATGCCTCAATGTTGCCATTTACTTTTAGTGCAAGCCCAGTGCTTGCTGGGTCTAGATAGTATGTTGTGTCATTTGAGTCGTAGAATATAGGAGAACGGACATCAACATTGGCGGTAAAGTTACCAGCAGCTGCAATAGTCACCCTAGATACGGTGTTTGTATAAAACTCCATAGCAGCATTAGTCATTCCATAAAAGAATGGCCTACTTGAGTCTGCACCTATTCTAAATAAAGCTGTTCCATTTTGTCTATATTCAGTAAAGGAGCCAGTTGAGCCATCTACTGTTACGGTTCCATAACCAGTAGCAGATGCAGTTATTGGGGCATTTACCCCTAGATTTGTGCCATCAAATGTTAAATTAGCCTCTCCGTTTATATCAGCTGTACCAGTTGCGGTTAGCACTCTATTATCTACGTTATTGGTAATAGATGCAGAACCTTGTGGTCCCTGGTTTCCTTGCGGACCAGCAGGCCCTTGATTTCCTTGGAACCCTTGTGGCCCCTGTGCACCAGTAGGGCCAATAGGACCTTGGTCTCCTTGAGGACCTGGAGCACCTACTGCACCTTGAGGGCCAGCTGGGCCTTGATGGCCTTGATGACCCTGAGCACCAATAGGACCTTGTGGACCCTGGCTACCCTGAGCTCCTGTATCACCTTGTGGACCAGTCGGACCTACATCGCCTTGGTCTCCCTTAGGACCTTGGTTACCTTGTGGACCAGTTGGGCCCTGATTACCTTGGTCTCCCTGAGGACCAGTAGGACCGATAGAACCCTGTGCTCCCTGAGGACCAGTAGGTCCCTGAGCGCCTTGAGCACCAGTATCTCCTTGCGGACCCATAGGGCCCTGGAATCCTTGTGCTCCAGTAGCACCCTGTGGACCTTGAGGACCCTGGTTACCTTGGGTAGCACCTAAGGTAGTAATTACAAATGAGTAGTGAGATGTACCCTCTGTATACCAAATAACACTATGAGCGTTTGCATCATCGTTATTAAGATACACCTTAACAATCATTCTGTTAGTAGGGTCTATAGTAGTAGTAGGTAGTGTTAAGTCACATCCTACCTCTATAGGGGTAGAAGCATCTATCCAGCCTATAAAAGTTTCAGCACTGGTGAGCACTGGACCTATAGGTGTCCCTGAAGAATTAGCCAACTGTATAGTTACATAAGCTATAATGCTATCGTTAGATGCTTGCTTTTTAAAGTATAGTTTAAATCTTTGAGTACCACCAGGTATTACAGCTGCGTCAATCTGCGTACTAATAAACTGAGATACCAGTACATCTTGCTGAGAGCTGGTTAAGTTAGTTGTAACTGTAATCTCTGGAGTTGCAAGTGGGTCTGGGGCAATTTCTTTATATCCAGAAACATCCGAGTTAACTGACTGATTGAAGTAGTAAACCAGACCAGAAACTGTACCAGATGGTCCCTGATTACCCTGTGTACCCTGAGGTCCTTGAACACCCTGGAACCCTTGGTTACCTTGCGTACCCTGAAAACCTTGCGTACCCTGGAATCCTTGCGGTCCTTGCTGACCCTGTGGCCCTTGAGGTCCCTGGTCTCCCTGATGCCCTTGAGGTCCTAAAGGCCCTTGGTTACCTTGGAATCCTTGCGGACCAATATCGCCTTGTGGACCCTGATGCCCCTGGTCGCCCTGGTGTCCTTGCGGTCCCTGAGGGCCTTGGCTACCTTGCGGTCCAATATCACCCTGGTGTCCTTGAGGACCTTGATCACCAACATCGCCTTGAGGGCCTTGCGGTCCTTGGTCTCCTTGGTGGCCTTGTGGGCCTTGTACACCTTGATTACCCTGCGTACCTTGAGTACCCTGGTTACCTTGGAATCCCTGGAACCCACGTGGACCTTGGTTACCCTGAGTTCCCTGAGGCCCTTGAAGACCTTGGTCACCTTGGTTACCCTGAACACCTTGAGCACCTTGAAATCCTTGTGGGCCTTGTACACCTTGGAAACCCTGATCTCCTTCTGGTCCCTGAAAACCCTGAGCTCCCTGAACACCTTGTGGACCTTGGAATCCCTGAAAACCCCTGTCACCCTGAGATCCTTGAGAACCTTGTGGACCCTGATATCCTTGATTACCCTGTGTTCCCTGGAATCCCTGGAATCCCTGAGGACCTTGCACACCCTGAACACCTTGTGGTCCTTGTGGTCCTTGGAAACCCTGAGGGCCAAAAACCACAGACTCATTAGATACAAATGGTAATATTAATGTGTCATCAAGAGTAATAGGCTGATTGTATATAGGAGTAAGGCAGTCAAGTTTCTCATACAGAGACTTAGTTGTAGGATCATCGTAAAAATAACCCTTTTGAACCTGATACTCTATAGCTTCTAATACTTCATATAAGCAGTTAATCTCGGAGAGCAGACCTGGTTTTTGATCAATGCCAAAAACAGACGAGTCTACATACTCGTTCATTAAATTTGCGAATTGCAATTTACCCTGCTGTATCTTACTAAAAAGTTCTGTATTATTTGGCATATCTTTATTAAACTACTGGTCCACTATTCATAAAATAACTTGCTTGAACGGTTGCAACAGTCCAGCTAGCAGATGCTGTAACATTTAACCCAACAACAGACTGTGACGCAACCTCTGTTGCATCCCTTAGTATACTAACTTGCGCATCATTACAAGCGACTCCTGAAACCCCTGAAGACGATTCGATATATATAACATCTCCAATAACAACTTGGAAATCACCGCTATCTGGCCCAGATCCATTCCCGCTTGCTACTGTAATTCCATTCTTTTTAACAGCCCAAGTACGAGTGCTGCAAACACCAGGGTATGCGTGTTGCCAATACACTGTAGCTTCTCCAGCACCAGATATACCACGTAAGGCCATATTTAATAGGTGTCCCATATTATATCACTAAATCTCCTATCACATACCACTCGTCTGTAGCCATTTTAACAACAGTACAACCAGCATATTGAGTACTAAGCTTAAGTGCGTTTTGCTTGGACTTCAAGGTAACTCCACCGCCAGCAACAATTGTTGTTTGACCAGCTCCGTACTGAATAATTGCGATCTCTGTGCCTATAGGGAACGGAACGCTTGAGTTAGGCGGAACAGTAACTGTATTAGCAACACCTATGTTGGTTTCAATTATTTTACTGGAATCTGCAAATACAAGTGTGTAGTTAGCTGTTCTTCTGTTAAATTGGTTTTGGTAATTGATACCGCCATTAACATCAAGTTTATGTTGAGGATTTGTCTGGTCTATACCTACACAAATACCATTATCGAATATCTGTGAATTGATAACATATTTAGCTGCATCAAATCTAGGGACAAACCCAATTGTTCCAGTTCCATCTAGAGCAGATATCACTATATCAGAGAACAAGTAATAAACGTTCCCGTTGAATGTTATACTTCTTGAATTTGGAACAGGTGTGTAACCAAGACCAGAAGTAATCTGTCCACTTGTCAGGGTTAAGCTACCTCCCAGCGTTATAGATCCAGTGCTTGTAACTGTGCCAGAAAGAGTCAATCCGCTTACAGTTCCAGCTCCAGTAACACTAGTAACAGTACCTACACTCCAGGTTCTATTTGTGGAAAGATCGTAAGCCACTCCATTTATGGTGAGCGTTCTTGTTGATGCAACGTAGGTTGTAGAGTCAACACTTCCGTTTGCTTTCAAGAACTGATTAGCTGTACCCCCATTTTTCACAAACAAGTCAGCACCAATACCAGCTGTCGTATTTATTGAGTTGTTGGTATATATACTTCCGTTAAAGAAAGAATCTCCACTTACATATAGCTTCCTCGGCACTGGTGCGTTAAATGGATCTCCACCTATACCAACCATATAACCAACGCCTTCAATATCATCTGGCCTTATCTGTATTGCAAATGAACTACCTATGGTGTTTGCACTATTGAAAACTGGAACAAAACTAGCTGATCCAGTACCAGTTATATTACCAACATTCCAAGTTCTGTTTTCACTTAAATCATATGTAGTTCCGTTTATGGTGAGCGTTCTTCCGTAAGTAACATAAGATGTTGAATCCACCGATCCGTCAGCCTTTAGGAATTGAGAAGCCGTTCCTCCAGTTTTAATAAATCCAGAAGCATATATCTGACCAGCTTGAACAATACGAGCTACGCTATTCACACTGATTCCATTATAGAACTCAGCTATGACAGCATTCCCAGAAGAAATCTTTAGACCAACTCCAGACCCAGATGATCCATAAATAGCAATACCACTAGTAGAAGTTCCCCATATACCATCCCCAGAAGTAGATGCACCAGATACGCCAGTTGTTCCCCCGAATGATTGGATACCAGTGTTAGCTACTGAAACACCTATACCATCTCCACCCAATACATTTGTAACATCAAGACCATAGCCAGATGCACTATTACCATCTACGTAAATTGTTCCGCTAATTTGCCTCATCATACTACTTTGTATAGTAGTTGAGTTAAGGAACATTGGTATATAATTCGCAAGTCCAGAAGTTACTGTAGAGTAAGTATTACTATCTACAGTTCCGTCTGCTTTTAAGAATTGGAATGCATTACCACCAGTTTTAACAAAACCAGTAGACTGTATATTTGTTGATACCTGAACAAGACTTCCCGTATCAATTATGTTACTATTCCCAATAGTAGTCGTGCTAGTAAATTTAGCCACGGTATTTGTAGCTCCACTTATACCAGAGCCAGCTCCAGAAGGACCCTGCGGTCCCTGGAAACCTTGAGGACCAGCTCCCTGTGGCCCCTGAAACCCTTGCGTTCCCTGAGGTCCCTGTGGACCTTGAGAGCCCTGTGGACCTTGAATTTGGCCAACATTATCCCACTGAGAACCATCCCAAACATATCCATCCCCGTCATCAAGGACGATATATAAATCCCCTGGCGTATTACCAGTTGGAGGGAGATTAGCTACACTCTGAACAACACCTTTGATTACAACACTTGTTCCATTTGCACCCTGGAAGCCTTGAGGACCCTGTACACCTTGCGGTCCAGATACACCCTGAGTACCCTGAGGCCCCGCTGAGCCCTGTGGTCCCTGCGGACCTATATATGGTATAGTAAAATTAGTACCTGGTATAACCAAAGAGCTATCAGTCGACAAGTCAGGAAGGGTTGTATTAATCCCTATCTGAGTCATCATCAGGTTATACACAGCTAAGCAGTCAGCATTGTCTGTAAATATACCTCTATCTACAAAGAATCTAACTGCTTCTATAGTATAGAATAGCTCATCTACCTTTTGAACAAAAGCAGAGTCGACTGGCTCCAGCTGCATTGTCTCTTCGACAAGCTGGTCCATAAGAGTTGCAAAGTAATACTCAGCACTCTGAAGATTGTACTCTACCTGTATAGGAGTCAGCATTAGTTATTCTCATTAGCGTTGCACAATGCTGTTCCTGCGTCTAATTGTTTCTGAGCTAATACTGGGTTTGAATACTCAGAGAAAATCTCAGCTGCTTTGATGTACTCTAATAATCTAACTTTATCATTAGAAGTAGAGTCACCGCAGTTACAAGAACCACCATTACAACCACATCCGCATTCTGTTTCAGCTACTAACTCTGCATAGCAAGTTTGTAAATAGCAAGTGGAGAGCACACTATGAGTTTCTGTATAAGATGTGCTGGCTGTCACGAGATTTAACTCAACACTTAACCAAGCATCAGCAGATAGCGCATAGGTACCAGTAAGGGCACCACCAGTCAATGGAATGGTTGCAATAAGCTGTGAGTCAGAGTTAGAAACTAAATACTGACGAGAAGTAAAGCTAGCCATTGTAATACCGCTGGTGTTTCCAACGTAATTCGATGTATCAACAAATGTTAAAGTGTCACAGTCTGCGCTTTGAGAGACTGTAAAGGATGCTGCAAATACTGCCATAATTAATCTAATTTAGGACAAAGATAACGAATAAATAAGAGTGATTTTGAGCAACAAAAAAGGCCACCCATATGAGCAGCCTGGCCTTTACCATAAAAGATAAAGGGACGTTATTTTTTATCTGCGTCTTTACTGAAAACTAATGCAGCTCCAGCAAGAACAGCGAACATAGCTTCTGGCCAGCTCGCCTTACCTAAGAATACAGTTACTATACCAGCAACCATAAGAGCAACACCAAGCAGGCTGGTCTTCCAGCTACGCTCTTTGATCTTATCAAAGTATGCTTTTAACTCAGTTACCATTAGCTAGTTTTGTTGTAGATAGCAACACTATCTGGACAATCACAAGTAATAACCAAAGTATCACCACTAGCAGCACCAGCAGGTACAGCAGATAGCTGAATAGTCTGTACTGGCAAACCACCGCTGAATGTAATAGGGGCAGCTGAAGCAGCAGTAGTAGATGTACCACCTACAACCCAAGCAGACACAGAGCTATCCCAAACGTCCAAAGTTGCTGGCTCAATATCAAAATTGTAAGCTCCAGTGAATGTTAAGGTTTTTGCAGTTGTATTGAATGCAGCACTTACCGCATTACCTTCGCCAATTTTAATTCTCATTTCTTTTTATTTTGCAGTTTTAACTAAAATTTCTTCTAACTTTAATTGCTCGAACTTACTTGTAGCGAGACCTTCAGATACTGAACATATATCACCGTAGAATCCAATAGACTCAGTTTGAATCTTAGTGAACTCTTGGATCTTAGTAAATGTTAATCCGTCTGTGCTGGAGAGCTCTTGAGCAAATTTAGCGTATTTCTTACCTAACTCAACCTCAATATCATAAGCAGAGTAAATAACGTCTGTCAATGAACTAAAGTCAGACTCAGGCTCTTCGATATCCATCAGGTCAGGAACGCATCCCATATCCAGGATATATTGCTGCAAGACCTCAGAGTGAGCTTTCTCATCTGCACTTTCTTCTCTGAAGAACCCAAATGCTCTTAAGTAACCAGCATCTTGACACCAGTTAGCTACAGCAGTATAAAAGTACATAGCTTTCAGCTCTTCGCCGATAAGCTCATTAAGCATTGACTCTACCTTGCTTGATAATAACTTCTGTTTCATAATCTTTACAAAGATACTATTAATTATTGCTCTATTTTCTACTGCTCAAAGTCGTATTTTCTACCAGACTTATGCATCTTAAGGATGATCTTCTTAGAGTATTCATTAGCTTTTTTGGTGAGCTCTTTATTAGCTTCTAATTCAGCTTCGTAAGGACTCTTACCTTCTCTAAGTTGCAGGTTATACTCCCTGTCAAATACTCTTTGGTTCTTAAGGATGTATTCTTCATTCAAGCTTTTCCTTAATTTAACTTCTTCTGGAGTTAATTCATATGTCTCTAACTCATCGTCAATAGTTACCTTTATTGTCTTCATAGAGGTTCCAACTCCAGTAACTGTTTCCTTAGCAATAGTTGTTGCTTGATTTTTAATTTTATTAAACTCATCCTCAAACTTCTCTGCTGACATACCTTTGTATTTACCCATATTATCAGTCAGGGTAGTTTTAATATGATTAGCCCAAGTCTCGTAATATAACTTAAACTCAGTATCAGTCATCTTTCTATCTTCACCAGTCTCCATATCGTAAACCTTTCTGTCGATATCGTATGGCTGGATAGCTAATGCCTTCTTATCTTTTAGTAGTTTGATTATTTCGTTATCTGGTCCCTGTTTCAAGAAGTCATTTGTCGAATAGGTCTGAACTCCAAAACCAACTTGAGATGGCAAAAATGTTGCACCGATTCCAAACAAAACTCCGTCCTGATCCATAGACTCCACAGCTCCCTGAAGAACAAGCGGAGATGACATCTCTACTAAAGACTCTTTTAAATCAAATGGAACACCCATCATATCAGTTCCTGTATACGCATCAATAAGTAACGCTGGAACTGGAGCTAACTTACTCCTAAAAAATCTAGTAAGAGGGTTAAATCTTTCACTAGGCTTTAGTTCTTTTATCTTACCAGTAGCTGTACTTTTTGTTTGACCAGTTGCGGATTGTATCGCTGTCCTGAATGGCTGCTGGAAACCAGCCCATATATCCCATCTGGTGTCCCCGTATCTAATCTTGCCCACATCTGTACTTCTAGGATCATCCTCGACATCTGCTCCAGCAAGAGAGAATGCTAACATAACAGCAGATCCAAAAGCAAAGAACAGTCCCATATCCTTAGCATACATCTTCTTAACCTCTATCGGTGTTCTTATATACCATAATGGGTTTGTCCAGTGAGTGAGCAATCTAAGTCTGGATATGATTAATCTAGGAGAGAAGAACATTACGTTTAAGCTAGGTGCAGCACCAGACAACCATTTACCTAAATCACCACGACCAGTGATGTCATTAACATATTTAGCTAATGCCTTGAAATCTTTTGGATGAGTTGCGAATGACTTGCCATTGTTCTGCATAATCTCTACACCCATAGCAAATATATCAACACGCATCTTATTTAAGTATCCAACATAAGCCCTTTCAGATTCCTTAACCAATTCACCGAAAGCTGGGATTTTAGTAGCAAGATTTGTTAAGTATTCCTCTTCTTGCGCTTTTAGCTTAGGGTTATTTATATCCGCTATATATAAACCAGAATCTTTCATTAATACATAGCCTGGGCTGCTATATAAGTCAGCTAACCATTGTTCTGCATACTCTGGAAGAAGTGCTTGCTTAAACATCTCTTTCGTAGCCTCTGCTGCTATTTTAGGGTAAGAGATGGTTGCAACAGCAGCCTGCCTTAACGGGGCAGAGTAATCCGCTGTAGCCATAATAGCACGAGGAACGCCCGCAATATTAATAACAGCGTCTCTAATTTTCTGAAGCTGGTTTCTATTGGCTAATTCCTCTTTGGCGAGCTCAACCTCATAATCAAACTTGATCTTGTCTAAGTCTTTCTTAAGCTTAATAGCTTCTGCATCTAGCTTAATCTCATCTCTCTCAGCCTTAGAAAAATCTCTCTTTTCGATTTTAGTTTTTAGCTCATCAATTCTTTTTCTGATTCTATCCTTGTAAGCTGTTAACCTCTTGTCTTCAACTTCAATGCCTTCTTCAGAAGCAATATCATCTACTTGAGAGATTAAATCATCGGAGAGCTTTTCATAATCTTCAGCATCCTCAGTCTTGCCTTCTTTCTTAGCTTTCTTAGCTTTGTTTTTCAGGTCTTCAGACTCTTTGATTTTATCTTGAGCCTGTCTCAGTTTTCTAACCTTGCCTTGAAGTTGCTCTTTAGTAGGTCTATTTTCTTTATCGTAATTAGATAGAGCTCTTTTAACATCTGCCTTAGATAAGTCAGATATGTAATCAGAAACATCAGCGTGCACTTTATCTACTAACTCATCTAAGTTAACTATACCTTCTTTGATGTAGTTTTTGGCGAGCTTAGCGAGTGCAGGGATTAATTCAACAGGAATCTTATTAGCTCCAAGCTCAGACCTGGAGTTCTTAAGTATCTGAGCAATCTCAGACTTAATTGAATCTCTCTCCTTCTTAATCTCTTCTTTAGTAACTTCTCTCTTTTGCTGTCTCTGCTCAAGACGAGTTTCTTCTACTAATACAGGAAGAGTCTTTTGTAGCTTCAACTTAGATTGCTCCTCGTTAAGCTTTTGCATTTTAGCATTTAATGCTTCTTGAGCCTTCTTTATTTTAGCGTATACTTTCTCAGCAGCCGAAACTTCTGATCTGGTAAGAGGCTGATTGTTTTTAGCAGTTCTCTTTCTTGATATAATACCAGCTAAAGAGTAGTCCTGCAAAACACGAAGCTTTCTAATATTTAATGCTCTGGCTATTTCAGTACCAGATACTTCACTGGCATCATAGGCGGCGAGCAAATCTACCATAGCAGCATCTTTCTTAGATTGCTCATTGGTAAACTCCATAACAGAAGCGTCACCCATAGTTTCAAGCTTTTCATTGATGCTGAGTATTTCAGCTTCTTTCTGAGCTTGAAATAAGGCTAACATCGCCTGCTCTACATCTGATAACATAGCACCAGACCGTGCTTTTTCTATTACATCGTAAACGCTCTTACCAGACCTGATAGCCTCTTTAGCCTCTAGTTCAACTTTACCAAAGCCTCTGGTTTCTGGATAAACTCTTTCTTCAAATCCGTAGTCAGCTCTTTTCCTGGCTACCTCTTCATTTCTGATAGATACACTTTTATCTTCTTCAGAAACACCAAGTATAGAGCTTCTAAACTCATTTTCTTTGAATGACTTGTTATCATTCAGTTTGTATTTCTTTATAGCCTTGTCAATTGCAGAAGCAATGCTTTCACCAGCTTCAACAGATGTAGCTATAAATTCTATTGCAGAGTTGTAAAGAGCGACAGGTAAGCCTGCTATATTAGCTTGCAACTTGCCCTTATCAACTGTAATTTTTAATGCTCGTATTTTAGATGCTAAATCAGAAACCTGAGGAGCTTCTTCTTTTTTAGCTTCAGCTTTAGGTTTCGCCTCTGTATCCTTAGGTAGAGATTTTAATAAATTATCTGCTCTTTTTTTAACTTCAGCAGAAAAATTCTCTAACCCACCATTTGACTCAATTAATTCATCCAGCTTTTGCTTTGCAGATTTTAAATTATCTGACTCTACTATTCTGGCTCCGCTATTTGCATCCGATATAACAATCTTGCCATCTTCTCTTTTATGGGAGAAAAGATTTAGGCCCTCTCCATACCCCTTAACAGGCTTAGCATCTGGTCTATCTACATATTTCAACTCAGTGGTTCCGTCTTCATTAAGAACATACTCACGAGTTGAGTATTTAGATGGCGTTGCTTTACCTTTGGCAACCTCAGAAGGCATCGTAACCTTATCCCCAATAAGAACGATTCGGTCTACATCTGGACTTCTGTTTTCTTTAGCTAAATCTTTAGCTCTTTGGTACGCTTCTGCGGCTGTAATACCGAACTGAGCCTCTAAGTCGGCAACTTCTGACTCTGGAACTCTCAATGCCTTTTTAGGCTTCCCGTCAAGTTTTAATTGTCTCTCAGAGCCAGCTTGCACCAGTCTAATTAAACCTTCGTCACCAACAACTGTTACGTCACCAAAAGTACCTTGCTTAAAGTTAAGCTGCTCAGATGGTTTGTATTTATTGATTTCTGGTTCATTATAGTCAATCACATCTACCGCTGCAAACTCAGATGTAGCCAAAGGAGTTCTTCTTACTTCTTCTTTAACTTGTGGGGCTTCAACTTTAGATGCCACATTTTCATTAGATGCAATATCTCTCCAATTTGGCAACAATTTATTTAACTCCTCAATAGAATACCCACCCCTTCGAACTATTGTATCTAAGCTTTGTGGGCCGCCAGTTCTATTTTTATTGACTTCATCATTTTCATATGCAAGCTCAACAACTCTTCTTGGAACATATAAGACAGAAAAATCAGAACCTTTACTTTTTAAAGTAGGAACATCACTTTCATTTACCTTATTTTTAAACAATTCACTGTCTGGCCTCTTGATTACTTCTTCTTTAACTTCGGTAACTTCTTGAGGTTCTGCTTGGGGTTCTCCTTGCGCCACTTCTTCGCCAACTCTGGCTTCTGGCTGAACAGGAACTTGACCTGCTGCTTCGATTTGAACGGCATCTTTTATTTTTTTATTTACGTTATCTAATTCTTTCTTGAGACCAGCTATGTCCTGATTGATTACATTTCTTGATTGCTCAGATAATACTTCAGAACCGACTGTTTGCTCTTTAGCTTCTATCTCATCCTGAATCCTGTTTGCCTCTTGAGTTAATTCAACAGGGATATTCTTCATATCCTCTCTGTTGGCAGCTAATTCATTGTTTAGTTGCTCGTTAATTTCAGAGAGCTTATTATCTAAATCTACTTTAGTATCTTCAGGAACTGCATCGTTGTCTATATCATTTATGATATCAACTCTAGCCTTTTCGAGCTGCTTAACCTTTTGCGCTCTTTTTGCATCAGAAATATACTCTATCCCCTTGCCAACACCAGTAGCGCCAAGACCTTGCGCAGAACCAACTATGATTGCATCAGATACGCCATCCATAATATCTCTATTAGGATCAACGCCAGTATATTTGTCAATGATATTTTGACTAATCTGAGTTACACCCTCTTCAATGCCGTTTAAAACAACGTTAGTTATTGGCTGTATTTTATTTAAAACCTTAGTTGTAGCTGGATTTAATACACTAGATAAAAACTTCACACCAGCTTCGACTCCATCGTTGTTAGATATTGAAAGTGCATTGTCAATAATTGACTTAGTACCAAAAGCTTCCTCATAGATAACCTCGGACAATCCATACATCCAAGAGTTAAGAGGCTTTAAATAGTCAGGTATATTGGGATTGTTTTCTATTTCTGCAGTTTTAGTAGACGCGAATGGAGCCGCCTTGGCAAATTTGGTAGCAATTTTATTCATCTTGGCAGCAGAAGCAGCTCCTCCAGTAAGATACATAGATAAAATAGCAGGAATAGACCCAGTTAAGTTATCGGAGAGCTGCTCTCCAGCTTGCTTGAAATTACCGCTTAATATATTGTCGGTTAAATCTTTATCGTATTTCTTTTGCTTAGACTCCCAATCTTTTGATACGCCCATAGAGTAGTCTCCTACTCTGTCTATTATGCTAAGTGGGTTATAAGTTCCCTTGGATATAGAATCATAGTCAGCTTTTAACTCTGGCCTATTCATCAACTCAGCAGCCACATTCTGAGGAATCGCAGCTGTGTTATATATTAATCTAGGGATTTTGTAAAAACCGCCAGTGATACTATTTAATGTAGCCATCAACGGGGCTATCATCTGAGTAGTTGTCTTAGTAGAAACTGGCTCTTCTTTTTGAGCTTCAGCTACTGTTTTTGGCTTTGTGGGCTTACCATAAACTGGCTCTACCCCTGGCATCAATACTGAAGGCCTATAAGGTTGGGAAGGCTCTGAACCAATCCCAAAGCCTTTTGATATAGGCTGTTCTTTTTTTTTTAATGAAACCTTGCTTTCAAAAGTAGAAAAATCGCCTAAGTCAAAGTCTCTAGAAACAGATGAGTAGAACTTCTCTCTACTAACCCTGTCATCCATCTTCCTGTTAAATTCATCGAATGTTCCAATGTCATATTTAGAAGACACTGCATCGTACAACTTCTTTCTACTTTCGTTTGGCATTAGTAATTTATTTTTGGTTTACCAGGTTGTGGTGTTGGCTGAGCTACTCTGCCAGAATACACAGCAGCTTTTGCAGCTTTATATATTTTATTGTTTCTGATACCCAGTGGCAAGTCTTGCTCAGTCACCATATATTCAACGCCATCTTTGTCCTTTATAACAACGTTAAATGCATTACTACCAGCTCTCGTTCCAATCCCTACAATCTCAACATTACCAGTCGATCTATATGGCTCCCAAGTACCAGTGCTTACATTCAATCTCTTGCCCAATTGAGGCATACTGAATTGCTCTGGATTTACACTTACAAATTTAGAGAACTCTAAGACTGCTTTCCCTGGAGACATAACAGGTCTTCCGCTTTTATCAAGAATAGGCTTATTGTTTTTGTCTTTCTTAACAATATCGTCTGTTACAAAAGTTTTGGATTGAATAGAATCACCGCCTATAATAATCGTATCTCCAGTTTGTTTAGGTATTCTAGTAGATGAACCCTTGTACTCTGATCCGTATAGAGATTTATACAAATCAACCTCTGACTGCAGGACCTGCTTAATGTCTAATGGCTTTCCAGGATTTTCCCTTGTCCACTTAAACAATGCTGTAGCTCTATACTCAGGGTCTACCATTAAGTTAGCCGAAACCAACTCCTGTATCTTCTCGTCTGGCAATATTGAAACTTCTCGCTCTCTTCCAGGGCCAGCGGAAACAATTTTTGACTTAGCAAATGTCTCACCTTGCCTACGAATATTGCCAAATACATTATCTCTGGATTTATCACTTGGAGCCTTTTGGAACTCAAACGGATCAAGAGCTATATCGGTTCCCATTTTAGAAAGAGGCTTATCTTTTAATCCTCTAAGTCTCTCAACAACTGTTGGCTCATATGCCCAAGGATTAGATGCTACATCTCTCGCTAATGAATCGTATTTCTTAACCCATCCAGCAGAGTTCTGAGCATATTCGTTAATGTCGCTTACAGCTTTAGATATTTTAGATCTAAGGAGAGCTTTCTCTTGAAAGTTTTTAGCTTGAGCAGCTTGCCTGTACAATTCTTTTGTAGCATCGTACATATTAGCAATTTCTAGCTTATCAGCATCCCTAACACCTTTAGTATCAACTTTAGATATTAAATCAGCAATCTCAGCCTGAAATTTAGCTTCCTCCTGCTGTTGCTTCTGCAAAATTTTAGCAAAGTTCCCAACAAGCCCACTCGTGTCATAAACTTGAGCTTCTCCTACACCTATTCCAGTTTTAATTGCCATTATTCAAATTTAATTATTTTATTGAATATTTTAAAATTATCCGCCTATGGTATATGAAGGAAGAGTTGTCGGTGTGTTAAATCCACCAAAAGATCCAATACTAGGAATTTGAGTCCCTCTCGATAGTGTATTAAAGAATCCATTACCAGCAGCTGTGTTCATAACCCCAGCTGAAGTAGCTTGAGGAATAGTGCCCATACCAAATTTATCACCCATTGTTCCACCACCGCCAGCTCCAGACATACCGACCATCATACCTATGTTACCAATACTACCAAGAGCGCCTGCAATATTTTGCTGACCAGCTCCCATAAGTGCATTAGCTTGATTTACTTGATCCATATATCTTTGCTGTGCGTATTGTTGTTGAGCAAGCTTAGCTTGAGCTAATTGTGTTCTTGCACCCATAGCACCAAGTAGATTCTGACGGCGAGCAGCTGCATTGGATGCGTCTAGGCTAGCAAGAGCATCTGACTGACTTCGAGCTAATCCTGCAATACCAGCAAATGGGTTTGACATTCTACCCAACTGACGCAGACCAGCTTGAGTGCCACGTTGAATGTTAGTAGTAGCTAAGTTATACTGCTCAGCTGGTAAACCCTGCTTTGCCATCTGCTCAGCTTGAGCTATATTTGTTTTGTATTCTTCTGGTATCTTGAATCCTGGATCTTTTAACTTGGCAAGCATCTTTTTAGCTTTGCGCTTTTGAGAAGATCCACTGATTAATTGACCGAGAGCACCAAGTCCGCTTATAACACCGCCAATAACAGCTGGCGCAACTGACGTGTGGAGATGCTCTACTACGTTGGCGTATTCTTGAATCATAATGGTTGTTAATTTTTACAAATTTACTTAAAATATATCACTTATTTTATACCCTGGTAGCTAGGGATGTGTCTTACATCCGCAGATAGCAAGGTTGTTTTAGTTGTCTGAGACTCTGATAATTTAAGTCTAATCCAATTACCCTTAAGGTCGTCTCCGTTGAGCAAACCACCTGGGCTATTAGAGTCCCTTAAAAAGCTCATAAAGTATACACCCTCTTTAAGTGTAGCATCACTGGCTAACAGGCTGGATGCTTGGCCCAGGTTAGTCGATATCTCAGTTGGTACCCATACTGCATTAGACTGTTCTATAAACGCTAAGAATGTTTTAATTAATGTTGGCGATTGATTATATACAATAGTTACCTCAGATGGGTAATTTGCATCATAGAATCTGCCGTAAGTGCTATTGTTGTTATGCGTATACAGCCTACCGTTTCTGTGAGATATGTACTGATTAAAGACATATCCAGCACAATCTGGTTTAAATGAATAAAATGTAGTCCAGCGGTTAACAGCCTCACTATAAGCAACTGTTTGGTCAAGTGTAGGGTCAGTTTGACTGGCTAACTTAAATGATATAATATACTCGTCATTATATGGGTCGTAGCTGCCAAGTATTCTCGCATTAGGGAATGATCGTATAGATGATAACTTAGTAGTAAAGTAGCTATCCATACCAATATAGCTTATTGGCTCTAGTGCTCCTGCGAGTTTTAAAACAACGCCCCTATTGGGATCCGCAAAATAAACGATACCAGCAAACCTTGCTACCGACTCTGGTCTCAGTCCTACTCCGTAATCCCCACCAAAGTATCTTATTTTATTTAATAGCTTACTAGAAATAGCTACGTTAGCAGCATTGCCTACACCCTGGTCTTCAATGATGCTTTGCTCAATAGGGATGTATCCAGTTTTTAGCTCCTGAAATGTCAATAAGTAGTTATCCCTTACGGCGAGCTTTTGTATAGACCCATTTACCCTGTCATAAGTCTCGTAGGCATCGCCATAGAACCTGCTCAGGCCATTTATATTTGTATTTGGTACATAGGTATCACTGTACCTAATATCTACTGGCAGGGTGAGTTGTTTAGCTTGTGGAGCGTATATATTTGTACGTCCGTTTGAGCTGTAGTTGCTGACATAGAAGTCACTGTAATTAGGATCTTCTAAATAATAGGATGTAGGAGCTATATTACGATTCTTAACGTATATATCGCCCTTAGTAAATTCACCAGAACTAACAGAGTGAACACCTCCAGTACAACTGTAAACCTCCCCGAACTCATAAAAGAATTGATCTGTAGAGCTGTTACTTCTGGTTTTAGGTGTGTATATTTCAAGTAGTGTCAAAGATGGCGCAGTGTTTAAAGTAACGCCACTTTTCTTTTGTATGGTGAGCACGTTTGTAGTTGGATCAAAACCAACCACAGATACATCATAGTCATCAATCCATAGAGCACCATTCAGATGCACCGTACATCTATCTCCAGGAGAATACTCGTAACCTAAAATGCTATTAGGGTTATCTTTATTGTACGCACTTAGTGAGTTGATGTTAAGATCGTACAGGTCTGCATTCAATGGGTTTGCAGTAACAGAACTTGCTGCCCAGAATAAAAAGTCTTTGTGGGTGAGCTGTTCAGTTCTTACCCACTGATATTTACTTGCCCAAGTTGGAGCTGAGTGATTAATTGTCCAATCAAACTTAGGAGAATCTCCAGTAACAGCACCCCAAGAACTTGTCGCTATAATCAAGCTTTCGTTAGTTTGGACATAGCTACTTCTATTAAACTCATCATAATACACTAACCCAAATTGATATTTAGAATTTGACTTATACGCAGCTACAGAATTGCTAAACGCATTTGTAAGCGTTACCCCAAGTATATTAAGAGTTGTAAGATCTGGGAACGCAACACTGGTATCAAACAGTAACTTTACACCATTAGGGACAAGCTCGTATCCTAAATAGTTCCAATAAACATTTGCAGTAGACTGTATCTGATTCCCAAGAGAATCTGCAACTTGAGTTATAGAGCCAGAATCACCAGCAGAAACCGTGTAAGTACCATTGACAATAATAGGAGTGCCAACGGCGTAGTCTCTAAAGTAAGCAGACCAAGTTACCTGATCGCTTTCAACTGGGACACCAGTAAACGTAACGGTAAACTCTTGAGTAGATTGCGTTCCACCTGTCTCAGCGCCAAGTGTTAATCTATCTGTAACTTGAGCTGATTCGTAAGAAGTAGTTATTGTAGCATTTACATTTATGTTATCATACCCCTCTGTATTATTACCAAGCACCAATACGTTACCATTAACTACCTCTAATGTTTTAGCTTTTAACGGTACAAAGTCATATGACAAATCAACCTCTCGAATGTCTACAGATTGATATAATCCATCATTATAAAAACTAAATCTAGCCGTATTGTTAGTTGAGTTGTAATTGTAAGTAGCATTTGCAATAGCTACACTTCTGTCTACAGTTAAAATACTGAACCAATCTTGAGTAGTACCAGTTGTACCGACTCCTTTAACTAATGCTGCAATCTCAATAGACTTAACATATTTTGAACCAACATTAAACTGAAGGTCAATGTGATTGTTTCTGTAAGCAGCTGTATCAATTGAGTCTACAATCTCTAAGTTCGGAAGAGGCACTTCACTGCAAGAGCTCCACGCACTTCTGGTATTATCTTCGTATACATACAAATACCTGAATTGGAACAGCTGTTCTTTTAGCCTGTTTGATGCTGTTGAGGTAGATGGGTCATCGGCATATTGACACTGAATAATATCCAGTGGCGGCTTTTTAGCTAAGCAAATGCTAAACTCGTCTTTATAGTAAGTACCAGTTTTAGCTCTTGATATCTCAATCCCCCTTGGTGGGTTGTATCCGTCTGTCCAGTAGAGCAGGTCATTAGCAACAATACTAACACCATTTATTAAGTCATACTCTCTGAACTTCAAGATATCTACGTTATCAGTATCAGTTCTGCTTTGTAATACTTTTGTTATAGTGTTTGTAAACGGGTCATATTCTGTGATCGTATGATAACCACAGCTGTTCCAAATGAAAGAGTAGTACTTACCAGTTTGCTCGTTGGCAAAGTTCCCGATACATTTATTGGTACAAGACTGTAGAATCGGAGGGTCTATACTAATTACCTGCTCGGTAACAAGACCATTGTAGACAACTTCAGTGTTCCCTTTTACGTTAGAAATAACACCATCTTCGCTATTAAGCTTATCTGTAATACGGATGTTTAAAGCATCTTGGTATTCATTAGGCTTCAAGTAGTTCTCATCGACATCCTTATTCAGTCCGCCGTTAGCAAAGAATTTATTCTCAATCATTACGCTCTAGGTGCTAATTTATTCGTAAATCTCTGCATATCATCAAAGTCAGCAACGTTGATCTTATTGATACGCATTTTAGCTTTCTTCTTCTCAGAGATATATTCAGACTTATACTCACGAATCATACCCTGACCAAACTTCTTAGGCATATCCAATGCAGATTTCCATCTCATATAGGCGAGCAAAGCTTCTCCAGCACGAGTATCAATCATATAGTCTTCGCAGTCGCAATCGAATCCATCGCCTAAGTATTCTAATAATACCTTATCCCACTTGAAGTAAGGACCAAATACCATTACGCCACACTCATCATCCACCTTAAACTCGCCAATAATCTGTCCAGCTCCACCGATACCAAATAGGTTGTATGACTGGTTAGAGATAAAGAAGTTATAATAGATGTACGGATAGCTGTACGGAATAGATGGGTTAGTAACAGTAGTTAATCTAGGCACTCCATCAAATCGAGCTTCTTTAGTTATGTGAGCATCGTTGTATGTGGAGAGCTGATTGTTAAGTCTAAGAGTTACAATCTCCCCTTTCTCATTAATAATACCAACTTTAGAATAAGATATATAGTCCTCTGGGAGAGTGACTGTTTTGTTGGCGTTAACGTCCAAAAGCTTCGTAGAGAAAGTACCAACCACATCAGTATTAAACTCACGGATACCACGCACACCAATGTTGTACAGTCTCCTAAATTCGTGATTGCTTGAGTCCTTTGCATCTATCAGCTCAGCTACTAATGTTTTTAATCCTATCTTAGCCATTATAAGTTGTTACTAATTGAATCACCATCGTTGGTTAAATCTTGACCGAGTCTAGATAGAGATAACAATCTGTTAAGCACTCTGTCAATAATCTCTGTCTCGTAGTTCTTAGGGATGTTCAAAGGAGCATCTAAGATATTACCAGACGGTAAAGCACCAGCCATCTTCAAAGTTACCTGAGTAAACTGGAAGTTCTCTGGGTTATCAAAGTATAGCCTACCATTCTCAGCGTAGAAGTAAACAACACCTCTGATTGGTCTCAGGAATGTTTGTGTAAATCTATCTTTGTTTTTGATTGGTATGAATGTCTTATTTGTTCTGGTATTTAATGATACAGATACAATCTCCTGATTATTCGGGAGAGCAGTTGGAACGGCTGGTAAAGCACAATACTTCTCGTTACTAACGTTATCAACCAGCACAGGTATTTGCTTATAAGTAGTGATGAACGTATCATTCATATACGTAATATCACCATTGTTGCTATTCTCAAAAGCATTCTTACGGGCCATAAAAGCTACCTCAGAAGCCACCATAGAGGCTATGTGACGTAGCGAGTATTGGCTGTCATCATTCCTGATACCCTTATAGTAAGTAGTCAGGATCTGCTCAGAAATATAACCGTAGGTTGTAACTGCCATTATAATCCAGTTTGAGTTTTAACTTGAGCAAATTGTGAAACGTCTCCGTCTTTCAGGTTGATTCCAATGTAGCTCAATGCAATGTATATAATCTCGTTCATATCAACATCTTCCCACTTAGGCTGAACACTTGCAAGTGCATTATACACAGGTCTACCATTAACGGTAGTGTATGCCCATACCATATCTTCTGGCTTTCTCAAATAGAATAGTTTGTAAACTATGTTCTGAGTCTTAGGGTAGAATTGATATTTATCTTTTAGTTGCGTGTAAATAGGGAACTCTGAGTCTGGAGCATCGTAGTAACTTGTTAAGTTGTTAGCTACACGATCCTGCTCTACACGAGTTACCTCATAAGGCACGTTATTAATATCTTTTGTTAAAGAAACAGTCTGAAACATTGTTGCTGGGATAGCAGCTTGCCCATTTGCATCTGTAGTCAAGTTTGTAGACTCCAGGAATGGACTCAAGCTATTACTGATTTTCTCAGTTACAGCGTAAGATATTTTAGGAACTGGCCTATCGTATCTGTAATCATTTTGATTTCCGTAGAGCTTATTGAAGTATTGAACCTGAGCTCTATTGATAACCAAATTAAACTCTTCTGGCGAAATATATCCACCAGCACTACTCTTTTTAGTAATGAAGTTTATGAACTTGTATACTTCGTCTATAGTCATCGTGATACAAAGATAATCAATATTTAGACCCCTTTTTAAAACAAAGCCACCCATCATCACGACAGGTGGCTAACACAAGAGAAAGGAATCAAGGAAGCTCTTACATTCTCTTCAATTGCTCTACAAGCTTGATTGCATCTTCGTTATTTTGCATAACTAATTTAGCAACGTCTTGGGCAATATCTGATCCTTTAGGAGCATCCATAATAACCTTCCGTGACTCAGACCATACAAGTTTACCTTCAATGATCGCAGTCGAGATAATATTCTCAGTCACACCCTTGTGAACTAAATAAGAAATTTCGTTCTTAGGATCGACAAAGTGTTTTAAGAAGTAACGAGGATTAGCCTTAGCCTTCATAATGAACTCACGTCTAATCTCTTTTTCGCTTTTCTGAGTATTAATACCTAATACAAATGCGAATGGAACCATCTCCTCGTCACTGCACTCTTTAGCAATTTTTAAAGCCTCAAATTCAATTTCAAATGAATCTAATGCGTTGTCAAGATCTTTCTCTTCATCTACTAATCGGAAAATGGTCTTTGAATTTTGTTTGCGGTATTTCTTACCTTCAAAGCCATCTTGATGCATTAATGCGGCGAGCTTATTACGCTCCCAGCCTTTAACAGTCATCTTACCATAAATGAAGATCAAATCTTCGTACTCATCATATCTTGGCTCGATTCCTTCTTGGTCATCTACCCAGATTGAATCAATACCTTTTAAACATCTCCATCTACGGCTTCTTTGAGTTTCCTCATCAATCGCAATACCTTCGCTCGCTAATTTGTAGAACGGAGGGAATGGATCATAAGGCGATTGGCCTGTATCTGGATCTTTTGGTTTATACTTTTCGTATGTATCAGTTAATACGAATGTATAACTTTTGTCAATTTCATTAACCTCAACTTTTTTCTTACCAAAGTTAGGGTTCCCTTTTTTCTTAACTTGTGTTAATTCTTCCATTTTCTTTCCTTTTGTGTTATAAAATAAGGGGGAGAGCGAACCCTCCCCCTATATTAATTACGCGCCTTTTACGATCACGTATTGGTTTGCACCCATTACTTGTACACCGAAGTATCCAACTTGAGACACAGTCAGCTCCATTTTAGCAGAGGTTGGAACTTTTGCCAAACCGCCAGTTTCAGCGATCTGTACTTTCTGTCCATTACCTAAGATATCTTGGTAGCGAATGTTGAAACGAGGTACTACGTTACGAGTTTTAGCATCAACAGCTGAACCTTTAGGGATCAACAAGCCGAAGTTATTACGCTGAGCGCCAGCAGGGCTTGAGCCGTAGAAAGCAGCATCAGAGAAAGGTAAGTAACGAGTAAAGTTGAATTTACGTTGTAGTGGAGTAAATGATTTGAAACCACGAGCTAAATCCATATCAGCCATATCACCAGATTGGTTGTAGATAACCGCACCATTGTTGAACTCAGCACCTAAAGCGGTTTGAATTGCAATGTGTTGGTTAGTATCGCACAACCAGTCATACTCTTGAGGAGCACCTTGTGCATCTAATTGACGCTCGATGTCAGCAAAAGTAGTGTTTACTCCGAAAGTAGCATAGTTAACAGTTTGACCGTTAGCTTGAGTTTGTTGGATTACACCAGCAGTTCCAGACTCACCGTTAGCTAAGTTATCAGCCAAGTTAGAGTCCATCAACATCAATTCACGCTGTAACAAGAATTTCTTGTTGTCATCAGCTAATTGCTTATACTTGTAGTAACGTTGACCATCATATTCGAAGTCAATCGCTTCCGCTAAGTTTAAGTCAGTAAAACGAGAATCGATACGGATTTGAGATACGTAGTTAGTGTACTTGTCGATTGTCTGTACTTGAGTAGCAGTGTAATCAGAAGCTTCACCTACGTATTTGAAACCACGACCTTGTAAGATGTCACCAGCAAGAACTGAAGCGTTATCAGCTAAGATAACAGGCTTAATGGTCATAGTTTGAGAGTTGGTACCTTTACCAGATACAGCAGTAACGATAGATTCAACACCAGTACGAGAGTTGAAGAATACCATACCTACTTCAGGTAAAGATTTGTAGTTGCTAGAGTATAAATCACCAGCAGATAATACAACAACGATAGTTGCACCAGCAGCACCAGAAACGGTAGTTGAAGAAGTCACGAATGACATCTGACGACCTTTTGATTCATACCAGTAGAACAATTTGTTGTCTGAAGCCATAGTGTTACCAGCAAGCTCGTTCATCATTACATAAGGAACGAATTGGAACTTGTCGATAAATTCTTTGTACGCACGAGGTACAACGATATTTAGCTCCGAGATGAGGGTCCCCGCACGGGTTGCCGATGCGGAGGTAAAGGTACTTGGAGTAGTAGCCATTTTTTTCTTTTTTTAAGGTTAATTAATAATTTGTTATAAACTCAACACATAGTTACCAAAGTCGTAAGGATCTCCGCCTTTAGCGTCAAATGTCTTACCAGGAGAGCCAATCTCGATATTCTTTAGGTCTTTACCTATCAAATCCATTTTGGCTTTTTCTTTAGCTTGAGTCCAGCCTGACTTAAACATCTTCTCGTTATTCTCAAGAATATACACATCCTCGGTAATCTTCTTGATATTTGGCGAGCCGTCTTGGTTAAGCCAACCTCTCTGCACTAAATAACTTTCGGCATTAAAGCTCTTCATAGTTTCTACCATCTGCTTTTTCTCGTCTTCAGTTACTTTATAGGACACATCCTCGTCTCCTAATTTAAAGTTGAATTCGTCAAGCGTAGGTACTTCTCTTTCTACAGCTGCAATCCACTCTTTCTGATATCTTTCGATTTCTTCTTGAGTTAGACCTTGCGGCTCTTTAGAGCTCTCTGCCTCCTGTTTAACATTATCTTCAGGCTTTTTCTTTCCTGAAATTGGTAATTGAATGTTCGATTTAATCTCCTCAAGCTCAACTCTCTTTTCCATCGCATCTCTTTTGAGGAGCTTTTGAGCTCTGTCAATCTCTTTGTTGAGCTTAACAGCCTCTTTATATCCTTCAGGATCTAAGTCTTGATCAATTTCGTTCAAGTCTATTTTGTCCTGAAACAATGCAGCACCATATTTTTGTTCTAATTCAAACTGAATGTCTTCATCATCCCAGTTCTGGTGCTCGCCTTCCAGATATCCAGCAATAATATCCAAATCAGATATAGCGCTGTAATCTGTGTTTTTGATGGTCAGGTATTCAAATAATGCCTGCTCATCTTCTTCTGTCAAATCTAAACCAACAGATATTTCTTCTAACTGTTGTTGTACTTCTTCTTCCTGAGCTTCAACCTGTGTTTCTGGTTGAGTCTCTGGTTGAGTTTCAGCTTCTACAGTTTCCTGTTGTTGCTCCTGTACCTCTTCTGAGCTTTGTGTATCTTCTACACTTTGCTCCTCTGTAGCTACTGCTTCTTGCGTCTCAGTAGTTTCCTGTTTTTGCTCTTGGGTTTCTGGGCTAAAATTATTAGCCAATACGTCCTCCCAAGACGCTGCCTTGTTTACTTCCATTTTGTGTTCCTTTCTTGTTATGCAAAATTAGTGATTATAAGTACGTGTTTTTAAGACTGCATCGCTACCTGTTCAGCTCCTTCTTCTCCAGCCTCCTGCTCCATCTCAACACCTTCCATTTGTTGAGCACCCTGTTCCATCATTTGCTGTTGAGCCAACATAGCCTGTTGTTCAGCCATCATCTTTTGTTGCTGATCCATAATCTCTTCGGCGAGCAGTTGCTTCTGCGTCTGAACTACACCCTCAATACCATCAAACAACCAGCTTGGCATTTGCTCGATAGACTGGCCTTGCTCTAACAGCTTCTCAAGTGTTTTAACGCGTAAGATATTGTAGTATTTAAGAGTTTCAGATTCTTTTTGGTTTTCCAGCTCTTCTTGCATTTGCTGTAATTTAAACTGAGCTCTAGCTTGTTCTAATTGCAATTCACCTTGAGATTTAGCCTGAGCAGCCTGAACAGCCTGTTGCATTTGCATTTCACTGTTCTTCTGAGCTTCCTCCATTCTTAATCTACGTCTCTTTTTCTGAGCAGAGATTAAATAGTAGTTAGCTGCTTTAGGATTGTCTAACAATCTGATTTGTATAGCATCTTCTAATTCAATGCTTTGTTGAGCTAACGCCTGTTGGATGTTAGCTTCTAATTGAGCTTTTTCTCTATCATCTAAAGTAGCTTCAATTTTAACGTCAAAGTTGGTCTTCTCAAAACCATCTTCAGCTTGAAGTTTAATATATTCTACCCTGTCAGTACCTAAAGCATATTTGTACCCTTCGTATCCAGTTTCACCAAACACTAAGATATCCCATAGTCTCATTTGGGCGAGCTTAGCAGTTTTCTCTAAAATGTTTAAGTAAGAGTTGTAGATATAGTTTACAGAGCTTTCTCCGATTTGGCGAGCATCTTCTAATACACCACGCCCTACAGCCTGGTTAGTAATCATACCCTGGTCAAGTGCGTTAGATCCAATCATTCTTTCAAGCTTAGCTAACTCAAAGTTGTAAAGCTCAATGAAGGCCTGCAGCTTTCCACTGAACGGCACGTTTAAAGGAGTGATTGGAGGTCTTGAGTTGCCTTCCATCTCGTCAACCTGGCCCTTAGTAAAGACAACACCAGTTTGTTTGTAAATTCGAAGCAACTCCATAGGTTGCAGTAACCCCTTACCATTACCTATATCTATATCACTCATACCTGCCACGTCTACGATGTAACCATCTGGTGCGGCCTGAGCGATAATTTTTTGGATTTGCAGGTGAGCTAACTGCATTTGTTTGATAGATGGAATCATCGTCTCAATCAAAGGTTTGTTAGTCATCCTGTTATTGTTGTACATATACAACGAGAATGGCAACAAGCACTCTTGCAAGTTGTCATTAGGCTTCAACATATTCTTAGCTACCGCCCAATGTAAAAGGTGGTTAGTATCGCAAATCCAAGCACCTTCGTATTCTACATAGTAAGGCTTAGACTGAACATACTCTTTACCATCCTTAATCTTCTCTGTTCTATCTAATAGAGTCTTACCGAATCTATCTTGGTTCTTCTCGTATTTAAGATTGTAAAGAGTTTTATAGGAGAGCTGTAGTACTGGCACCCTAAACGCATCGTATGGTCTAGAGAATGCATTTGAATATTGGTAGTTCCAAGTAAATGTCCAAGATGCAGGGTTTGAGTATTTACCAGTAGCATTTTTAGCCAAGTTGAATAATTCCTGCTCTGAAACTTTTCCTGGGTACATCATACGAACATCCATAATGCTCATATAAACGACCTCACCTACCCACTCAATATCTTTAAAGTCATTGCGCTCACTGTAAGAAAGAACCAGGTTATAAGGGTTTACCTTTCTGATTCTAACCTTACCATTTGCGTCTAAGTACGTTTTAGTTCCACCAATACCAAAGTTAATCAAGTCATCTAAGATATCGTCTTTAATTTCACGGATATCGTTATCGTAAAGAACAAGGTCAATACCCTGCTCCATCATTACTTCTTCTCTTTGTTTGTAATTAAATCCAAAGTAAACATCGTTCTCTTCAGAATCTTCTGGAGTAAACGCATCTGGATCTTCTAACTGTAAACCAGTAGCTTGCTGGAGAGCTGCTATCTGATCCTTATATTCCATACGGAATTGAGCATCAGTTTTCTCCTTGCTCTTCTTAGATACACTAACTGGGTCTATTGCATTACATCTGATTTTTTCAACACGTTGATTAAATCTATCTTTAATACGCTGAATAATAGGAATTGCAATGGGTAGTGGTGTGAAGTCTAAGTTAGAATATGGCTGCTGTCCGTTAATATCAAGATAATCCAAAAACTCCTGCATCGGCTGCTGGCCAGTTGCGTAAGATACGTTATAGTCAAATCTAACTTGACGTTGCTTTTGGCTTACACCTCCATACCCGTTTAACCACTGGGTATAGATACTTTTCATAACTTTTAAGCCGTATTCTGGAGAGTTCTTATCCGAGTCGTTTGCTAACGGATTGGGAAAACCGTAATAAGTTTCTGCTGCTGCCATTAATCCTAATATAAATTATTTACAAAATTAGTCAATTTAATTGTGCGATTTTTTAAAACCTATTGAGGTTAACAGGCTTAGCGTGTTTAAGAAATACTAATTTTTGCTCCTTAGCTTCTACCTTCACATTTTCTGTTCCAGCGAGCAAACTCATACCAAATGCTACAGTGTCGTCATACTTTGTTCTTTTGGCGTGTTTATAAGCCATCAGATCAACGATCAGCTCATCGAAGTATATCTTGTCGCAGTGAAGCTCAACGTAGTCGTAGACCGTGTCAAAATGCTTCTGGAGAGCAAACGGATCTTTAGATGGTGTACCGTACTTAACCTTCTTATTTTTCCTGTTAGGGTCAATAGTAGATTTAGGCCTCCACATTACATAGTTCTTATATCCCTTATCGATAAAGTACTCGTAGTAATCCTCAACGTCACTCTCGTAATTAGCCTTGCAGCCAAAGTATTCGCAAAGCATAATAATGTTATCGTGGAATATAGATTTTAACGGAGGTCTGTCTGAATATCTAACAACACATAAGCCACTATCCTCTGGATCTTCTGGATCGTGTTTTCTATACACATAGGCTACGCCATTTGACCCTTGCTCACCTGTAATAATCGTACTGGCAAATGGATCGACTCCGATTGCAAATGAAGCTGTGTTATCTGGCTTCTTAAGCCCGCCTTCAACTATGTTTTTATTAGACTTAGTCTGGTCCTTAAAATCCCATACCATTTGGAACTTTCCTTTTGGGTCTGGCCGCCAGGTTACAGTACCATCCTGCCTTCTGTAAAAAGTTACTCTGTTGACTAAACCTTTTGGCGCATATTCTCTCAAATAGGTGAGCTGATTATTAAGATTCAGTGCGTTGAAGTGACACTGGCTCGAATCAGTCTGGAATGCTTCTTCTACAGTTAGAGGGAGCTTTCTTTTTTCAGAGGCTAACTGCCTGTCATCTAAGCCCTGTCTGTTTCTTAGAATGTAGTCTTTGGCGAGCTGTTGTCTGGAATATCCGTACTCGTCTATAAACGCAACCCCAGTAATATCGTCTTCTCCATAATACCCCATATACGCAGGATTAAAATAACGCCATAATCCACTTTGGGTTTTACCGCTCTCCAGCTTCTCATTAGGGTTTGATTTATCCCATATGTTCTTATATTGTACCGATGCCTCAAACGAATCTCCATCCTCTACTGTTGTTGTTATTAATGCTTTACCTATAATCCTGGACCCGTTTACTAAACAGAATCTTACTACGTTCCAGGTTTCCTCTACGTCTACATTCTCAGCCTTAGCAGCCTCATCAAATATGTAAGTCTTTAGTTTCTGTCCGTCATACGCAGTCTTTACTGTTGCTGCATAGTCTATCCAGGAGTTAAGAGCTACTGAGTATTCTTTCTTCTGTGCCTTGGTGCTTCTTTTACCTGGCTCAAAGAAACGGAGAGCTGACTTGGGATTTGATTCTCCTTCATCTATTGGCTTTAGGAATGATGGCATACGTTGCCATCTTTGCACCAGCTTTGAGTACAAATCTTTAGCCGCATCGTTTGTCTTTGACTGGATACCGCAATGCGAGAACTGGACTAATATGGTTCTTAGGTAAGCTATGATAATAGATACCTCTCCCTTTCCCCAGCGGCGTGGTGTAGTCAAACATAATCCATAACACGAAGGGTCTTTCTCTATTGTATCCCAAACGTAGAAGAAGTCACGTTGAGCATCTGTGAACAATGGCTTATCGCCATCAATAATCATATAGTTCAAGAATGCATAGTGATATCCTGTGATATATTCCAAGTTACCGTTATTGAAGAACCAGTAACCATTCTTGATTCTGTCAAATTCCCTTACAGCAATCTCGCTCTGTGTATCCTCATCCAGCTCATCAAAATCCTCTACTACGTCTACGTATTCAAACTTCTGCTTAGACTTCTCCTTATCATAGTTAGCAATCTGTCTGAATAGGGGAGGAGCTGGCAACTCCACCTGTATCTCTCCGCATACACGCTTTCTCTCAAATTTATCGAGAGCTGAGTCTATTAAATCCTTATCAATTGCCACGTATCAAATCCTCTGGTCTTAATATCTTTTTCTTTTCAGGCTTATTATCCTGCTCATCTTCTTTTTCGTTGAGTTGAGCTAATATCTTAAGCTTATCCATTTTGTCAATAAGCTTCATAACCTTATCAATCATAGCATCTGACTTGTCGTCATTGATGTACTTACCTGCAATAGCGCCGTTACGTATGTTGCTAATATCGTTAGCAAAATCGCCAGCAATACCACTAAGCTCCGAAAGTAATCTTTTAGCACCGTCATTCCTGTACGCCGCCAATTCCGTTTCCAAATATTCAACATAATCTAATTGCTCCTGTTTTAATCCTTTTAGGTTCGGTCTATTCATACTTTAACTTCTGTGATTCCTCCTGTATCCTTTTAACTAATGACTTTCCCTTAACGCTAAGATAATACTGATTTATCGTAGTTTTTTGAGAGTCGATATAACCAAGTGTCCTGCACTTATTCAATGCGGTCATACTAAATGATTCCCCGAAGAATGATCTGTAATCAGTAGATGATAGGAATGTGAAGTTCCAAGTAAAACAGATGTAAGACATCTCACTTATCTTTAGGCCGCACTCCTTAGATAGCTTTTCCATAACTGGCAACACGAACAATGCGGAGAGCAGGTCACCTTTCTCAAAAGCAGATCTTCTTACTTTTTTGTTGGTTAGCTCAACGGCTTTGCTGTTTACTCTGGATTGCTGTACAGCGTATCTTTTTTGATTGTACTTATATCTTAACCATCGCTTAGCGTCTATCTGCCTGTTCTTCCTTTCCATCAAAGCCTTCTTAGACTTTTTGAGGTTAGATATCTCTACTTCCATACCTCTTATTACGCCTCGGTAATATGGTATGATAACATTCCTGAGATAAACAGATGGCTTGCCTTTTGTATTTAGGTCTATCTTCCTTCCTACAAATGGTACAAACTCTATCTCATTTAGTGATTTAGGTAAGTTCTTCGCCATACACTCCTACGATATACACCTCATCAATTTTGATAAACTTCTCTCCTTCGTAGTTGATAATGTACTGATTCCCATCACAAGACATAATTGTATTGCCTTCCTTGATGTAATCCTGTGATTCTGGGACATTAGTAACCTTAATCTTCAGAAGCTCTTTCTGATCATCGTAAGGAGTAAGAAAAATACCACTCTCAGTCTTCGGAGCCTCTGATATTACTTCCTTTCCTAAGTAAACACCATTAGCCATTTCGAATGAGCCATCTTCCTTGATCTTAAAAAAGATCTGGCTCTCTCTGATTCTGTGATACGTTTCTCCTTCGTGTTCGAATGAGTTTCCTTTGTCTGAACCCAAATAATGAGTCCAAACCTGATCTCCTTGTGTTAGCCACTTGCAATTATCTGACACACCAACCACTAAAGCTCTCTGATCGTGTCCTTCCTTTAGATCATTGTTAACCTCTCTAGCGATTTCAATCTCAATTGAGCCTAATTTAGCTTTTCTCATATGACCCTTGTCATACTTGAGAATTACATAGCCTGTTACTGATCTCATAAATTAACCTTAGGTACGTCTATTTGACCGTATTCAACTTCGTAATTGGTAATGCTTTGGTTGATTAACCAATGGATGTGCTCAGATAATTTCCTTCCTCTTGATCTAGCCACCATTTCTGCTTTGTATCTTTGGGCATTTTTAAGCCTGATTGGATACATCGCGCTTACTTTTGTTTTTACTGCCATTCCTTCTTCCTTTTGTATATGCAAAGATATATACTTTTTACTTACGATTTTTAACCTCTACAATAGAGTTGTATCTCTGCTCGTTTACTCTTGATAATAATAGTTTTGCTTTTATGAAATCCCAAGAATCTTTATTCATCTGCTCCTGTCTGTCTAAATCTTTTTTGATAGCGTTAAACTCAGGCAGGAATGACTTACCAAAATTCAGTACGCCTGGCTTAATAAAGTCCTGGTGAAACTCTGGGGCGAGCACAGCTGCTCCTGAATAGGTTGCTTCAATCCAAGATATATTACTCTTACCCTTATTAAACATCGTCTCTTCAAGTGGGTATATAAAGATATTTGGATTTAGCTTATGCATATTTCTGAAGTAATCCAAGATGTGTGTTCCTGGGATGATTAAGTAATTATCACCACATTGGCTCTCCAGATAAGCAAATCTTGCTCCCATAAAGTAGAACTGATAGGTTTTATTTTTATTAATTGCCTCAACCCAGTCATTTAAGTGGCTATATACGTCAACTTCGTGCGTCTGTCCTCCTCTGTAAGCTATCTTCTTAGTATCCCTGTTGAATGGCATCTTCTTATCTACTGGGAATAAAAAGTCATTGTGAGCATTTGGTACGACCTCTATGCTTTCATTGTATTTAGAGAATACTGATCTTAAAGATTCTGTGCTCACCCAAATGTGGTCAGCTGCTTCACAGATCTTTTTGATGTTATCTTCGTTTGCTTTATAGTTCTGATAGAATGGGTTGTGTATAGGAAGATTCAATAAGTCATCATCAAAGTCTATGATAACCTTAACTCCCATCAACTTAAGCATATTGATTGTTTTTAAGTGGGGAGCTATGAATGGTCTTTGAAATACAGCCACGTCAAATGAGGCGTAGTCTGCCCAGTCAATTTCTTTAGTATGAGACATATCTTTCATATAGATGTCCTCAAACTGCTTATCTAAATAAGGCATTACACCTCCTAAGCGATAGAAACTGGTCCCATCGTACACGTTAGGTGCGAACGTCAAAACTCTAATCATATTATGCTTATTTTTGCGTATTCATTCATTTATTTATTAACCCTTAATTTTAACCGAAATGGCTAAATTAATTTCTGTAACTGCTTGGGTTACTCCTTTAGAAGGCGAACTTGCAGCTACTGCTCAGCGTTTAATTAACGTTGATCACATCCAAGGTGTTAAAGCTGCTCCTTCTGGTGGCGCTTTCAACATTGCTACAGCTAACACTGCTATTGATTACTCTTACAACATTGGTAACCAATTGCAAAACGGTGATTTCATCGTTGTTGAGGCTGTATCTGCTATCTTAGCAGCTGCTTCTGCGTAATTTTTACGTAAAGCAAAAGAGAAAGGGGTTGCGGTTAAGCTTCCCCTTTTTTGTTCTCTTGATTTAACTCCTCAATCATCTGCTCTACAGCTTCCCTGAAGTCCATTATCTTATGATACGTTGCTTCTGGATCACCCTCTACAATTAGAGTAGATAGAAAGTCGAAGTTTTTAACTGCGTTGCGTATTACAGAGTTGATTTCTTCAATCTTCTTTTTACGCTCTTTTTCCAGTCTTACCTGAACGCTTCTTTTCATTTTAGAAAGGTAAGTCGTTGTCACTTGCAACAGGCTCTAATTGTGCGGGCTTCGCAGCTGGCTGACCTGAAGGCTTCCAATCGTTTAATACAGCGGTGTGTGTTCTACCTTTTTCATCAACCTGTTGTTTTTGTAACAAGTCGATATCACACCATCCGCCTTCGTTCTGATGCTTTTGCAAGAATGCTACTACATCTTCTACTTTGCAAGATACTTTGATGATGTCACCATAAGTTGTTTTTTGAGTTTTGATAAACATCCCGTTTACGAAAACCTTTTCTTTCTTTTGTTCCATTTTAATTGAATTACATTGAGTTTCAAAGTTAAAAATAATAATCTGTATATGCAAATTTATTTTTTGTTTTGAAAGTTTAAATATTTTTTCTTACCTTTGTTGCAGGGGTCATCAATAAAGATATTATACCACTAAGTGTGGGAAGTAAGCTCGATGGCCCCTGAACCTAATTGCCGAAACCCACGTTTAGTGGTTTTTTATTTTGCCCAGTTGAGAACTCTGGAACTGGGGAGTACATAGGCTCGGGAGAGCAAACAAAAACTTGAGTATAAAGGCTATGAAAACCAAGTCATCTTAAAGTCTGTGCTCTTTATTCGATCTCGAAACACAGGACCTGGAAGGAGATGACACTTTGGGTAGGAGTAAAACGTGACCTTATTCTTCGGCACGTCTGGTGAAACGCCAGTTCAGGGACTCTCTATTGATTAGTCAAGGAAACTTTGGATTTATAAAAGCGGCAAATGTTGTTTTGATAACTTCCAGGGATAAGGAGAAAGTATGCACAATGAAAGAGAAAGAGTTATTTAATTGGTTGAAAGATAGGTTCTTACCTGATTTAGAGGCAACGGATCAGTTTGACTACAAGGATGCTTACAGTAAAGAGCACGATTTGTATATAGAATTGAAGTGTAGAAAGACTCACTACGATGACCTTCTTATTGAGAGTATCAAGTGGAATAAACTCATAGAGCATAAAAACGCCAGGTACATCAACTGGACACCTAAGGGTATCTATTCATTCAATATACAGGAGATACCACCACCTACGTGGCACGTTAGATTGATGCCTCAGACAACAGAGTTTGAAAATACAGATATGATTCCTAAGGTTGTTGCGATGCTAAATATATCCTCAGCTAAGGAGATCTCCAGGATCTAATTACAGTTCCATTTACGGAGAGCTAAGGCTTTTCTGGTAGGTCTACCCTTAGCATCCTTCATAGGCCCTTTAACACCGCTCATACGGGCGCAGAAAGACTTTCTCCTCTTAGCATCTTTACTACCAGGCTTAAGCTTAGAAGGTGGCGTAGTGACAGCCATTTTAAGTTTACTGCCAGGATTAGCTTTTCTATATGAGGCAACACCCTTAGCGTTCAATCCGCCTTTAGGGTCTTTACCTTCTTTTCTGGTCCAAGCTGGTGTCTTAGCTGTCTTTTTCATAGCGTTTAAATGTAATGTTAGGCTTGACAATTATATCCTTATGGGTAAACTGCCATAGCTCTCCAGAAGAATTAATGATCACGGTATAAACAGTATCTGTCTCGTGCCCGTAATCCATAACTAACCAAACAACACCATCGCCCTTTGGTGTTTTCACTTCTAGGCGATTGTGCGGTTCGTATATCACTTCTTCTTAGCTTTAATCTTTTTCTCCATCGCAAGCATTGCTTTTGTTGGAGCTTTTGGTTTTGCGCCAGACTTTTTATTCATCTGAGCTTTCTTGCGGATGTTATTCCATAGGGAATTTTCTACACCCAATTTATTTACCTTTGCCATTTTTTTTAGGAACTGAATAATAATCACCGCCAACTTTAACTATTTTGTTGCCAAGTAATCTTTCAACTTTTTTTGTTTTAATCATAGATGGATGATGTTTTGCTTTTAATAACAATCCATTATTTCCAAATGAGTCCCAATGCCCAGTTTCATCTGGTGAAAGACCAGAATCCATAGATGCTTTATAATTATACCCGTATTTTTTATCGATTTTGTCTAGTTTTAAAGAGTCTCCAGAAGCTTTCTTCTTTATTTCTTCATATTTTCTATATCTTCTTTCTACAATTCTATTAAGCCTTGGATTGTTATCAATTGCCTCTATTTTTTCTTCAATAGTTTTATTTTTATTATCCCGTTTTAAAGACAAAAGCTTTTTTATTTTTTCTTTATCTTTCATATCATTTGCCTTGGCCTCTATAGCGTTTTAAATAGTTCTTAGATCCTTTTAACTTACTGGCTTTCTTTTTAGAGTGAACACCAGGGTTTGCAACCTTGTGCTTCTCAATCTTCTTAACAATTGCCTGAGCTTTAGGTTTAGCCATTATTTAACCTTCTTAATGATTGTGGTTTTAACTACAGCTTTAGGCTTGAACTTAGAAGGGTTTTTAACCATAGCTCCGTAGCGTCTGTTCTGATCTTCAATCTGATTTAAGATTTTCTGGTCAGCGATATCAGACTCATCAGCCATAGACATATCAACACCTAAAGCTTTTCTTTTAGCTTCGATATCGTTTCTGCGAGCAATGTTAGCAGCTATGATTTCTTTTAATCTACCAACCGTTACAATGTTCTTATTAGGTTTCTGTGCCATATTATTTTTTTGAATATTTAGCTCTTTTATTTTTCTCCGCAACCAACATAGCAATTTTCTGCTTAACCACTGACGGAGGTGTCTTAGATGTTACCATTTTCGATAACTTATTTATTTCAAAATCAATACCCTGGTCTGTTAGACTTGGTAATGTTCTTTTTGCCCAATTTTCTTTTTCTAAATCATACTTAGGTGTTAAAGAAGATGGCTTAGTTGGTTTTTGTTGATTTTTACCTTGAAACATAGCTGT
>JACCDG010500025.1_pt1 | contig 37426 bp, 55 predicted proteins | sample 7442471 | NCBI WGS metagenome assembly JACCDG01 (sample SAMN15323444, study PRJNA562643) | freshwater metagenome | isolation source: river surface water | place: USA:Blue River Watershed | collected 2017-08-17 | reverse complement strand
GGTCATCCAGCGGCAAGCGCTTTTTCTAGCCTTAGGACTGATTCAAGGTTGCAGACTTCGCCTGTAGAATGAGGAGGGCCGGCGAGCTGTAACTCCCGACCCTGACCAACCTGTATTGGCAGGCTGATGGACTCATCCTATCCGTTTGACGCTGAACTCTTCAAGCTGGGCAAGCCATGCCGCAAAAAGCATCACTGGCAAGATTCCAGCTTTTGCCTTAGATACATAAAGGGTGGCAGATGCGTTGAATGTGAACGCGCCAGAAAGCGTGGTAAAAGCAAATACAACGCAGAGAAGGCTAGGGAGTACTATTTAAGGAAGTGCCAAGAGTCAGGATGGAAGGAAAAAAAGCGCGAATATAACCGCGCTGTGAATAGCAAGCCAGAGCACGCAGCAAAAAGACGTGAACGCAACGAGAAAGTGCGGCAGGCAAATCGTGATGCTGGGCTAACCTCTGCGGGAACTCCACGCCTTCGTTGCAAACTAACCCGACTGCAAACAGCAATCCGTAACTGCGGGAAGCTACCAACTGTGCCGCAGCTGGTTCGCGCTGAACAGCTGAGATACTGGAAGCAAAATCCTGCAGAAGCAAAACAAAAGAAGGAAGAGCGCAAGCGTGAGCGTCGTCTTTGGCGTTACAAGGTTGACCCTGTTTTCAGGATCTACAACCGCGAGAAGTCAAAACGTCGCAAGGCTGTGCAGCGTGGATCTGTCGGCGTGCATGTTACGCCTGCACAGATTCGAGATCGCTTTAATCAGTTCGGCAACCTGTGCGCCTACTGCGGATTGGATGGAGACCTCCACATTGAGCATGTGACGCCGATTGCCAAGGGCGGCAACCACGTCTTGAACAACATCATTCCAGCGTGTCATCGTTGCAACTACAGCAAGAACACACATCCCGTAGAGGAGTGGTACCGGTCGCAGGTGTTCTTCTGCGTGAAGCGATGGGGCAAGATCCGGCGCGTCCTGGGGCTGCGGAACGGCAGCGCGTACCAGCTGAGCCTGCTGTGACCGCGCTTGCAACTAGGCTGCAACCCACGAACGCAACGGGTTGCAGCGTGCCAATTAACTCCACTGCCGGGGCTGAACTGATCCGCACCACGACAGGCCGGGCCTGCACCCGACAGAACCTGGAGAAGATGTGTCGGGCTGGACGGCTACCGCGGAGCTGCGTCTCGCTGAGCCCGATTCGGCTCAACCCAGAGCAGCTGGTAGGCGAGTACCTAGGCAACGTGGATCCTCGCCAGGTTGGAGTTCAGCAACCGAGAGCTAAGGCGCCTGCGCCTGTGCCCCCACGTCCCGCTCCGCCTACCACTGGCACCGCCCGCCGCGTCAGTGATGAAGACCTCGCGGCGTTCATCCGTGGGCTGCCAGAGGATCAGATCCCAGAGCTGAACGAGAGCCGCGCACGGCGCGAGCATTATCAGGCGGAGAAGGCGCGGCTTGAGGCGCTGCATGGTAGGGGCGAACTGGTGCCGGCGGCGGATGTGAAGCGGCAGGCATTCGAGCTGGCGCGTGCGGTGAGGGATGAGCTGGGCGGCATCCCGGACCGAGTGGCGTCGATGCTGGCCGCGTGCAGCGATGTACGGCAGGTGCACCGGATGCTGTCGGAGGAGATCAGGGTGGCGCTGCGAGGGCTGAGCGATGGCTGACGGTGCAGCGGTCTACCGGGCTGCGTTCCTCGAGGGCCTGAGGCCACCGGCTGCAATGACGGTGAGCGAGTGGGCTGATGCACATCGGATCCTGAGCGGCAAGGGCAGCGCGGAGAAGGGCCCGTGGCGGACGGACCGGACGCCGTACCTGCGCGAGCCGATGGACTGCTTGAGCCCCGGGGCGCCATGGCGCCGTGTGGTGCTGATGTTCGGCAGCCAGATGGGGAAGACGGAGGTGGTGCTGAACTGGCTGGGGGCGATCATCCACCTGTGGCCAGGGCCTGCGCTGCTGGTGCAGCCGACGCTGGACATGGCGAAGCGGCTCAACCGCCAGCGGCTGGAGCCGTTGCTGAGGGAAACGCCAGTGCTCAGCGAGCTGATCGCGCCGGCGCGGTCGCGGGACTCAGGCAACACGATGTTCCTCAAGGAGTTCAGGGGTGGAATGTTCGTGGTGACGGGCGCGAACAGTGGCAGCGGTCTGCAGTCGATGCCGGCTGCCTATCTGGCGGCTGATGAGGTGAGCAGCTATCCACTGGAAGCGGACGACAAGGGCGATCCGCTGGAGAACGCAGAGACGCGGACGAGCACGTTCCCGATGGGCAAGGTGCTGATCACGTCAACGCCCGGCACGCGTGGCGCGTGTCGCATCACGGCCGAGTTCGAGAAGCGCAGCGACCGGCGCCAGCTGGCGGTGTTGATGCCGTGCTGCGGATCGCTGCAGGTGTTGCGCTGGCGTGAGCACATGGAATGGGACCGACCCGAGGGTGAGGTGTGGGCGCGGTGTCCTGGATGCGGCGAGCGTGTGGGGCAGCAGCACAAGACCAGCATGTTGCTGGGTGCTGTGTGGCAGCCGACCGCGCAGGGCGATGGACTGACGGCCGGCTTCCATCTGCCGAGCTGGTATGCACCGGCGGGGTGGACTAGCTGGGAGCAGATCAGAGATGAGTTCCTTCGTGCGAAGGACGACCCGCTGCTGCTTAAGGGCTGGGTGAACAAGAGGGCGGCAGAGGCGTGGGAAGATCAGGCGGTGGCGCGGATCAGCGCTGATGGCTTGATGACGCGAGCGGCTGCGAACCCGTACCCGACCGGGCAGGTGCCGGCTGGTGTGTCGGTACTGCTGATGGCGGTGGACACGCAGGACACCTGGCTGGAGGTGAGCGTGTGGGGCTATGGCCGCGGCGAGGAATCGTGGCTGGTGTGGCACGAGAAGGTGCAGGGCGACCCGAGCGACCTCGGGCCGAACGGACCATGGGCGCAGGTGGATGTGATCCGCCAGACGCAGTGGCCGCGTGAAGGTGGCGGCGTGATGGTGGCCCGTCACTGCGGGGTGGACACCGGCGGCCACTTCACGCAGGAGGCCTACGAGTTCTGCCGCGCGCGTGTGCGCGAGGGTGTGGTGGCGTTGAAGGGCAGCAGCACCAAGGCGGCGCCGGCATTGAGCCGCGGCAGCAAGCAGGATGTGAACTGGCGCGGCCGGCTGGTGAAGGGTGGCGTGACGCTATATCTGGTGGGTGGTGACACGTTGAAGCGGACCATCTACGCCAGGCTGAAGAAGGAAGGCGTGGGGCCTGGTGCTGTGCACTTCGGCCAGAACGCGACTGACGAATACCTGCAGGGCTTGACCTGCGAGCGGCTGGTACCGCGAACGGTCAAGGGCTTTCAGGTGCTCGAGTGGCAGAAGCCGAGCGGTGCACGCAACGAGCCGCTGGACTTGGCGGTCTATTCACTGGCGCTGCTGGAGCTGGTGAAGCGGCGCTACAACCGAGCGACGATGTGGGATCAGTTGGCGGCGGCGGTGGATCAGGGCAAGGCGGCACCGGTGGCAGCTGAGGTGAAGCGGCGCCGGCCGGCCCCGGCGCGGGGCGGGTCTAGCTTCGTGAGTGGGTGGTAATCTGCGCTGCCGCTACAGTGACCGCAGGAGGTGGCGCCTGTGACGGTACCGGCGGAGATCAGAGCGGGCGACACGGTGCAGTGGATCGAGCCAGCTGCGGTGGACCTTGACGGCAACCCTGCGACCTCGACCACCTGGACACTGACCACGTTCCTGCGGACGAACACCGCCAGCGAAGGCGCGACCGTAACCGGCACGGCCCGCAGCGATGGCGGGTGGAACATGGCGATCAGCGCCGCGACTTCCGGCGGCTTCGATGCCGGTACGTGGTACTGGCAGACGCGGATCAGCAGCGGCAGCACGGTGATCACCGTGGGCAGTGGCACTACGTTGGTAGCAGCTGCGCTGAGCTATGCCGGCACGCCCGGCGCCGTTGATGGTCGCAGTCAGGCTGAGCAGGATCTGGATGCTGTGCAGGCTGCGATCCGGGCGATCGTGGCGAAGGGATCGAAGTCCTACACCATCGGAAACCGCAGCTACACCAGCCAGGATCTGGCGGTGCTGATGCAGCGCGAGGCGCAGCTGAAGGCGATCGTTGCGCGCGAGCGTGCGGCGGAGAAGGTGGCCGCTGGGTTGGGTGACCCGCGGAATCTGTTTGTGAGGTTCAGCTGATGGCGAAGCGGAAGGGCGGCAGCAAGGCGACCGGGTTCGAGCCCCAGGAGCAGCCAGCACCGAAGCGCCGGCGCCGAGCCTATGAGGGCGCGATGGTGTCGCGGCTCACGTCCGACTGGGTGACCTCCAGCACGTCCGCTGATGCTGAGATCGACGGCAGCCTGATCAGGCTGCGCAACCGCTCGCGCCAGCTGGTGCGTGACAACAGCTACGCCAGGCAGGCGATTCGCGCGATCGGCGCCAACGTGGTGGGCCGTGGCATCCGGCTGCAGGGTCGGGTGATGATGCAGCGCGGCGGCGGCCGGTTGGATCAGGGCCTCAATGGCCGGATCGAGGCAGCTTGGCAGCAGTGGTCACACAAGGACCGATGCCACGTAGCAGGGAAGCTAAGCCTGCCGGAGATCCTGCGGCTGGCGATGCGCAGCGTCGCTGAGTCGGGCGAGGTGTTCATTCGTGTGGTGCCGGAAGCGTTCGGCCGGAGCCGTGTCTCCCTGGCGCTGGAGATCATCGAGGCGGATTACTGCGACGAGGGCAAGAGCTCAGGCCCTGATGCGCAGGGCAACGAGTGGCGCATGGGCGTGAAGGTCAACCGCTGGGGCAGGCCGATCAGCTATGCCTTCCGCACGCGGCATCCGGGCGACATCGTGAACGGGGTGGGCTATGCAACGCAGGAGGTGCCGGCATCTGAGATCATCCACCTGTTCGTGACGGAGCGGCCGGGGCAGACGCGCGGCATTCCGTGGATGGCGTCAGCAGTGAAGCGCCTGCACCACCTCGCCGGCTACGAGGAAGCGGAGGTTGTGCGGGCGCGCGCCAGCTCGAGCCTGATGGGGTTCATCACCAGCCCCGAAGGTGAGCTGCAGGGTGATGACGTCTACGACGAGGAGCGCGTGAGCAACTTCGAGCCAGGCGTCTTCAAGTACCTGGCACCGGGCGAGTCGGTGAGCGTGCCCCAGCTGGATGCACCCGATGGGCAGTTCGAGCCATTCCTGCGCGCGATGCTGCGATCGGTGGCGGCGGCGATCGGCTGCAGCTACGAGACGGTTAGCCGTGACTTCAGCCAGAGCAACTACAGCAGCAGCCGGCTGAGCCTGCTGGAGGATCGGGAGGAATGGCGGACGTTGCAGGACTGGCTGATTGAGCATCTATTGCAACCGGTCTATGAGCGGTGGCTGGCAGCAGCCGTAGGCAGCGGCTCGCTGGTGTTGCCTGGGTATGAGGTGCTGCCTGAGCGGTTCGAGGCTGTGCGGTGGTTCCCACGTGGTTGGGCGTGGGTTGATCCGGGCAAGGAGGTGGCGGCCTACAAGGACGCGGTGCGGTCTGGCTTCAAGACGCAGGCGCAGGTTGTGGCGGAATCCGGCGGCGACCTCGAGGATCTGCTGCTGGCGCGCGCCAATGAGGTAGATCGTGCCGAGCAGCTCGGCCTGCAGTTCGACACCAACCCGGCTCAGGTGTCAGGCGCTGGTGTGACTCAAGCCCGCCCGCCTGGATCTGAGCAACCCGGTCTTGCAGATGCTCAGCCAGATGCCGGCTTTGAATCTCCCGAGGAAGAAGAGGCCGAGGATCCCGACGAGATCGAAGAGGTCGAGAGCTGATGGTTCAGTCAGGACCGCTACCATGGAGCCACGACGGATGATCACGCCAGTGGATCTGCACGAGCTGAACAGGCAACCACTGCAGCGGCTGGCGTCGTTCGACTATGCGACAGCCGCTCGCGCAAAGGATGAAGAAGGCGCCGAGGAATCGCGGTCGCTTGAGTTTCCTTTCAGTAGCGAGCAACCTGTAGAGCGGTGGTTCGGCGCTGAGGTGCTGTCTCATGCAGACGGTGCCATGGACATGACCCGGCTGAATGATGGTGCGCCGCTGCTGTGGAATCACGACCCCGATCGTGTGCTCGGTGTGATCGAACGCGGTTGGGTTGAAGATGGCCGCGGCTATGTCCGTGTTCGGTTCTCCCGCTCCGCATTCGCTGAAGAGAAGCTGGCGGATGTCCGTGATGGCATCCTCCGGAATGTGTCGGTTGGCTATGCCATCACCGACGCCAAGCCCCTGCGGGCGAACGGCCAGGAGGGCATCCTGGCCACTTCATGGCAACCTCATGAGGTGTCCGTCGTCAGCGTGCCAGCCGATGCCACCGTCGGAATCGGGCGAAGTCTCGAAGATGGCGGAAGCGCGGCCGCGGCCGCAACCCAACCCACAACCCCCCAACCCATGGAAAACCAAATCGACATCGAGGCGGTGCGGGCGCAGGCTGCGGCCGATGAGCGCCTGCGCGTTGCCGCTATCACCGGTCTCTGCCGTGAGCACGGCGCCGACGATCTGGCTCAGGGCCTGATCGAGCGCGGCGCGTCTGAGGCTGACGCCATGCGTGACGTGCTGGCCACGATCGCCAAGCGCGCCAAGCAGCCGGCCCAGCCCGCTGCTCCTGCAGCTGCTGCCGCTCAGCCCATCGCCCGCTCCGCTGACATCGGCCTGACCGACAAGGAGACCCGCCGCTACAGCTTCCTGCGCGCCATCCGTGCGCAGCTGCTGCCCAATGACCGCAACGCCCAAGAGGCCGCGGCCTTCGAGCGTGAAGTCAGCCAAGCCGTTGAGGCACAGCTGGGCACCACAGCCCGCGGCTACCTCGTGGCCAATGAGGTTCTGCATCGTGACCTGACCGTCGGCACCGCCTCGGCTGCTGGTGATCTGGTGTTCACCGATGCACGTCCCGGCAGCTTCATCGAGTTGCTGCGCAACCGCCTGGCACTGAGCACCCTCGGCGTGACGATGCTGTCCGGACTGAATGGCCCGGTCGCGATCCCGAGGCAGACGGGTTCCAGCACGGCGTACTGGGTGGCTGAGAAGGGCGACCCCACCGAATCCAACCCGACGGTGGATCAGGTCAACCTGACCGCCAAGACCCTCGGCGCCTACACCGAGTTCAGCCGCCGGCTGATTCTGCAGAGCTCCATCGACGTTGAGCAGATGGTCAGGACTGAGCTGGCCACCGTCATTGCGCTCGAGATCGACCGCGCTGCGCTCTACGGCACCGGCTCCAGCAGCCAGCCTGAGGGATTGAAGTTCACCACCGGCATCAATACCGAGGACTTCGGCGCCGCTGCTCCGACCTATGCGGAGCTGGTCAGCATGGAGACCAAGGTGAACGCCGACAACGCCGACATCGGCGCCATGTCGTACATCACCAACTCCACCATCTACGGCGGATTCAAGACGACCAGCAAGATCGGCACCGAGGCCCAGTTCGTGCTGGAGCCAGGCGGTACCGTCAACGGTTACCCGGTGGTCCGCTCTAACCAGATCGCTTCCGGCGATGTGTTCTTCGGCGTCTGGAATCAGATGATCATGGGCATGTGGGGCGCCCTCGATCTGCAGGTCAACCCCTACGCCCTGGACAAGTCCGGCGGTGTGCGCGTGACTGCGCTGCAGGATGTGGACGTCGCGGTTCGTCATCCTGAGGCCTTCTGCCGCGGCAACAACACCCTGTGATGATGCAGCTCCTGATCCTGCGCCAGACCTCCATTGCCGGCCGGCCCGCTCGGGTCGGTGATGTGGTGGAGGCGAACGACCGAGACGCCCGGCTGCTGATCGCCAGCGGCAAGGCTGAACCGGCGCCGGTGGTGCAGGATCCGGAGCCTATCCCTGCGCCACGGCGCACCCGCAAACCCCGCACCTAGACCCATGGCAGTCAATGAGCTCACGCTGGAGAAGCTCCAGCACTTCACCCTTCTGGCTACAACCACCATCACTGGCACCGGTAACCAGACCGGTGTTGATCTGGCCGGCTACGAGGGCGACGTTCAGATCATCCTGAGCGGCACCGCTGCTGGCGCTGGCGCTGATCTGACCTTCCGCATTGAGGAGTCGGACGACAACACGACCTTCACTGCTGCCACTGGTGGTGGCTTCACCGCCATCGGCAACGCTGCAGCTAAGCAGGTGATCACCCTCAACTCCAACGACCTCAAGCGGTACATCCGCCTTAGCTGCACCGCCGAGACTGGCACCGCGTCCAGCTCTGTGACCTGCTTCGGCTACGGCCTGAAGAAGTACGGCTGAGGTTGAGCTATGGCATGGTCTGAGGATCCAACAGATTTCTTGACAGACTTCGGGGTCAGCGTGGCCGCGAATGGTGTCACGGGTCTGGGGATCCTCGACATGCCTGGCGAATATGTCGCCGATGGCCGTGTGATCACCAACGAATACCAGCTGCGTGTTGAGTTCTCCAAGTTCGGCGCTCTCAGCTATGGCGACAGCGTGACGGTTGACGGCGACGCATACACAGTCCGCGAAGCGCCGATCGTTGCTGATGATGGTATCTTCTGCGTGATGCTGCTGACCAAGGACACAGCAACCTTGGCGCCGCCAGATGGTCCAGATGTGTCGGCTGATTTCCTCCAGGATTTCGGCGTGTCAATCACAGCTGCTGGCACCAGCAGCCTAGGCATTCTTGACGCACCGGGCGAGTATGTCGCCGACGGTCGCGTGATTACCGACGAGTATGTGTTGCGCGCTGAGTCTGCCTTGTTCGGTGGTCTAACCTACGGCGACAGCATCACAGTTGACAGCCAGTCATACACCGTGCGTGAAGCACCGTTGCTGGTTGACGATGGCATGTTCTGCCTGGTGCTGCTGACGAAGACAGCGCTCGGGCATCTGCTCCTTGAGGATGGCTTCGACATCCTGCAAGAAACTGGGTTCAATCTGCTAGTTGAGGCGTGATGGCTGACTCCAAGGTTTCACAGCTGACCGCGGCGACCACGCCTCTGACTGGTGCAGAGCTCGCGTATGTGGTGCAAGGTGGCAACAGCCGCAAGACCACCGCGCAGGCGATTGCCGATCTAGTCCCTGGAACTGACCTCAGCTACACGCAGAGCACGCGCACGCTGGCCAGCAGCACCGGCGCTGACGTGGTGCTGCCTGAGGCTACCGCCAGCCTGCCCGGCCTGATGGCCGCGGCAGACAAGGCGCTAACTGATGCGCTGATCGCAGCTGGCGTCACAGCAGCTGGCACAGTCGTCACGATCCCGCACATCCACGGTGATCTAGCTGGGTCGGTCTACATCCACGTGAAGAACACCAGCGGCGCGCCGCTGAGCAAGGGCACACCGGTGCGGGTGACCGGAGCTGTCGGCGACACCACAACGCTCGAGGTGGCAGCCGCTGATGCAGCCACCGCTGGCACCATGCCAGCAATCGGGATCCTTGGCGACACATTGGCCGCCAATGCCACCGGCCATGCGGTGGTAGGCGGTGAGCTCACGGGTCTTGCGACCGGCTCCTACAGCATCGGGCAAGCGCTGTACGTGGCCGCTGGTGGTGGCCTCACGGGCACCAAGCCGACGACCGGCACGGTGCAGCAGGTGGCGATCGTCGGCCGCGTGCACGCATCCACCGGCAGCGTGACCGTGACGATCGGCGCGCTGATCAGCCCCAACTGGGACACGGCCTACTCAGAGCGTCTGCGCTGGGATGGCGGCGCCACCGGGTTAGATGCAGCGACAGGCCGAACCAGCTTGGAGCTGGGCAGCTTGGCCACACAGAGCGGCACCTTCAGCGGCACCAGTTCCGGCACGAACACCGGCGATGTGACACTAGCTGCCAGCGTCGCTGATGTGCTGAGCTTGAACGGGCAGGAGCTCCAGGCCGACGATCCTGGCGCTGATCGGCTGCTGTTCTGGGATGATTCCGCCAGCAAGATTACCCACCTCACCGTGGGCAGTTACCTCTCCATCAGCGGGACCACGATTGCAGCGACTGGCACCACTCTTGGCTACGATCCATCCGGAAGATTGATATTGAGCAGCACCGGATCTGGCGTTCAGCTCCCACTGGCTGGCGCTGGTCTCGCCGGTTTGATGCTTGCTGCTGATAAGACCAAGCTAGATACAATCGCCACATCAGCAACCGCCAATCAGACCGATGCATATCTGCTGAGCAGAACCAACCACACAGGCACGCAGGCGGCGAGCACGATCACTGGCCTTGCAACTGTTGCCACCACTGGTGCATACGCTGACCTCAGCGGCAAACCAACAATCCCTGCCGCTGCGGATGCGTTGCCGTCCAACTTGGCAGTGAGCGCATCCATTGGCGTCAGCACAGATTACGCGCGCGAAGATCACGTGCACGCCCTGCCTGGTCCGTCACAGATCGGTGCAGCATTAAGTGGCTCAGTAACAACTAGCGACTTAACAATGAACACAGCGCGGTTGCTGGGACGCACCAGCGCCAGCAGCGGCGCGATTGAAGAGATCAGCGTAGGCTCTGGCCTGTCGCTCACAAGCGGCACCCTTTCGGCCACTGGTGGTGGCGGTGGCCTGACACACTTCGTTGAGTCTGAGAGCACCGCATCACCTAACACGACAGTGCCGGTCGATGCGCTGACGGCAACGGATGCAGGCTTCGCCAATATCGACGTTGCGATCGTGGCTAAGGGCACTGGTGCGACACTTGCGCAGGTGCCCACAAGCTCGGCCGCTGGTGGCAACAAGCGCGGATCGTATGCGGTCGACTGGCAAAGATTGCGCGGGTCCGCTACCCAGGTCGCAAGCGGCTACGGAAGCGTGATCTGTGGTGGCTCCAGCAACCTAGCGAGCAATGATCACTCTGCTTCCCTATCTGGCAGCGGCAACTCTAGTAGTGGGACATATTCTGTCGTTGTTGGCGGTGGATCGAACTCTGTCACAGACACCTATTCATTCATAGGTGGCGGAACATCCAACACAGTCAGCAGTGGTTATTCGTGCATTGTCGGCGGACGAAACCACACTGCGTCAGGTGAACAATCTTTCATTGCTGGTGGCCGTTATGGAACCACTCGCGGAATCACTGGCTATCACGTGTTTCCTGCCTGCAATGTGCCGATCGCGGCAACCGTTGGCGTTACACAATCGGCTGCGCTGCTTTTGGCTAGACAAACAACTGATGCCACCGCAACAGTGCTAGCCAGCACTAACAGCGCTGCTGGTACCACCAATCAAGTCATCCTTCCCAATAACAGCGCCTACAGCTTTTCCGGCGAAGTAATCGCGGGCGTTACAGGTGCAGGCAACACAGCGCGCTGGACGATCGCGGGCGCCATCAAGCGCGGCGCCAGCGCAGGCACAACAGCAATGGTCGGAACTCCTACCGTGACCATGACGCACAACGATGCCGGCGCTTCAGCCTGGACGGTTGCCGTCACCGCCGACACCACCAACGGCGGCATCAAGGTTGAAGTAACCGGCGCCGCATCCACAACCATCAGGTGGGTGTGCAAGATCGAAACCACTGAGATGACCTTCTGACCATGGCCCTGATCGTCGACCTCGCCACCACTCCCTACGGGATCCCTGCACCCAATGCCTATGCGCGCATCAGCTTATTGCGCGCTGATCAGGACGGCATCACTATGCAGGTTCTGCACTACGTGTCAGAGGATGCCGCCCGCGCTGGCGCTGAGCCGTTGCTGAGTCGCACCGTCTACGCGCCATCCAGCGAGTTGCAGGCAGGCATGAATCCGCTCGCGATCGGTTACGCCTGGCTCAAGAATCAGCCCGGCTACATCGACAGCAGGGACTCCTGAGATGGCATCACGCAGCGAACAGATCCTGGCGCACATCGCCACCACCCTTGCCGCTACATCTGGCATTGCCACCGTCTACCGCTCCAGGGTGGAGGCCTTCTCACGCGATGAGGCGCCATCCATGGTGGTCGAGCCCGGCGGCGAAACCGCGCGCGAGATGAGCACCTGCAAGCTGGACTGGACGCTGCCCGTGTTGGTGGCGATCTACACCCGCGGCAGCATCCCTGACCAGCTGGCCGATCCGATCCGCGTCAGCGCGCACGGTCTGCTGATGGCTGATCGCACCCTCGGCGGTCTTGCGCTGGACATCGTTCCGGTCGGCACCGATCCCCAGCGGGACAAGGCTGACCTCACCTCGCTATGGCTGGTGTGCACCTATCAGGTTCGATACCGCACCCTGGCCAACAACCTCGAGACCGCCTAGCACAAGCCGGGCTAGGCTGGTGCTCAGATCACGTCTGCGCCAATGGCTCGCCACCAGATCACGCCGCAGGCCGAGGATGCCCCTCTGCCTCCTCCTCCTGCGGAAGGTGGCAGCTACATCCTGTCCGGTGGCGCATGGCTGCTGGTTCAACAGACCGCCCCGGCACAGCCGGCGCCAGTCGCTGCAGACCCCGCCCCCGAATCCGAGGATTGACCCATGGCCCTGTGGCGTAATCGCCTTGCCCTCGTTAAGACCGAGGCAACCTATGGCACCAGCTCTAGCCCTGCTGCCACCGATGCCCTGTTGTTCACCGAGCTGGACATCGAGCCGCTAGCCCTCGAGCTGGTGGAGCGCGAGAACATCCAGGCGTACATGGGCAACCGCGCCAGCGTGGTGGGTCAGCGTTCGGTGCCGGTGAAAGCCACCGTTGAGATGGCAGGCTCTGGCACCGTTGGTGCAGCCCCTCGATGGGCGCCGCTGCTGATGGCATCAGCCTGCAGCGAAACCGTGGTGGCCAGCACTAGCGTCACCTATGCGCCGGTGAGCTCTAGCCACAGCAGCTACACCATGGACTTCTACGCGGACAACGGCAGCCGCCAGGCGATCACCGGCGTCCGTGGCACGGCCGAACTGAGCATGACGGTGGGCGAGATCCCGACCATCGCGTTCGAGCACATGGGCCTGTACTCCGCACCCGGTGCTCTGAGCCGTCCGAGTGAGACCTACTCGGCGCAGGCCGCACCGTTGGTGGTCAATGCCGCCAACACCACCAGCGTCAGCGTGCACGGCTTCAGCGCCTGCCTTCAGTCCTTCACCCTGTCCCTCGGTGTTGAGACCGTCTTTCGCCAGCTGGCAGGGTGCACGCAGCAGGTGCTGGTGACGGATCGCAAGGCGACTGGCAGCATCACCATCGAGCTGCCAGCCTTCGCCACCAAGGACTTTCTGACCCTTGCCAGCAACCAGACCACCGGCGCTATCAGCTGGGTGCATGGTGCCACCGGCGGCAACATCATCACATTCACCGCCAATACCTGCGCCTTCGATGCACCCACCATCGAAGATGGCGATAGCGTCACAATGATCACCCTGCCGTTCCGCCTTCTTCCCAGCGGTTCCGGCAACAATGACTTCTCGCTCGCTCTGACCTGATGGCCTTCATCCTTGAGCAGTCGCCCACCTTCACCTGGCCGATCGTCATCCGTGAGCTGGTCGACGGCGGACGCTACCGTACCCATCAGTTCGAGGCAGTGTTCAACCGGCTGCCACAGGACCGGATGGAAGAGGTGCAGCTGGCCTACCACCGCATCAAGACAGAGGTGCAGCGCGACGAACTGATCGACGCATTGCCGACCCGAGACATCGCGGCCGAGATCCTCGCCGGCTGGCGTGGCATCACCGACCCCGATGGCAAGGAAGTCGAGTGCACGCCAGGCACGAAGGACCAGCTGCTGAAGGTGGCGACCGTAGCCGACGTGCTGGTGAGCACGTTCTTCGAGGCCCACGAAAAGGCTCGAGCAAAAAACTGACCGGCGCCGTGGATCACCTCCTGCGAGCTGGCAAAGGTGACACGGCGCAGCTGCAGAGCGATGCCGCGGCCTACGGTGTGATCTTGGAATCCCACCATCTGGCACCGGCGCACTACACCCTGTGGCTCGAGCTCTGGCCTGCGGTGCAGTTGTTCATGCGCTGCCTGACCCAGTGGCGCGCCACATCCGGCGGCATCATCGGCCTCGACTACGGCGTGATGCTGCAGCTTGCTGCCGTGCTTCAGCTGCCTGTGACTCAGCAGCTGCTGGACGACGTGCAGACAATGGAAGCACACGCGATCACCAAGGTGAACCGGAGGAAATGAAATGGCTGTGATGCAAGCCCTGCTTCAGATCAAAGCCGACGTGAAGGGCGAAGGGCAGGTGAACGCCCTGGGTCGAGCGCTGGGTGGCATCCAGCAGAAGGCCGCGGCAGCGAGTGCCGGACTTAAGGGATTGACGGCCGCGGCCGGCATGGGTGGACTGGCTGGGTCGTTCGGCGCACTGGCGCCATTGCTCAGCGTTGGCGGCTTGGTGGCGATGACGAAGAAGACGCTAGACGCTGGAAATGAGATGTTTAACCTGTCTCAGAAAACAGGTGTCAGCGTTGAAGCATTGGCGCGATTCAAGAAGGCGGCGTCTACATCTGGCACTGATGTTGAAACAGTAGCCAAGGCTATTACTAAGCTGTCCAAGGGAATGCTTGAAGCGGCACAGACTGGCAAGGGCCCGACGGCTAGCGCATTGCAAAGCCTCGGCGTGAGCGCCACTGACGCATCCGGCAAGCTGCGATCTGCTGATGCCGTCATGCTAGACATCGCCACGAAGTTCAAGGCCATGCCAGATGGCGCACAGAAGACAGCGATGGCAATGCAGCTATTCGGAAAGTCCGGCGCCGAGTTGGTGCCAATGCTGAACCTTGGCGGCGAGGCAATCGACAAGATGAAAGTCAAGATGACAACAGCATTTGCACAGAAGGCTGATGAATACTCCGACAAGCTAACGGCACTTGGCGGCAAGGTTGGATCACTCGGCGCCGACATAGCAATGACGCTACTGCCAGTGTTGGATAAACTAGCTGACGGAATCACAGCCGTGGTCGACTGGTTCAACAAGCTAGACCCAGGCATTCGCAACGCCATCGTTGCAGTGTCGTTGTTCGCCATCAGCTTCGGCGCGATCGCCACTGTCATCGGGACGGTTGTCGGTGCACTGGGTACCATCGGCGGCGCCATCGCCGGGGTCACGGCGGCTCTCGGCGGCGCCAGCATTGGCGCCACCATCGCAGGCTGGCTGCCTGTTGTTGTCAGCACGATCGGCGGCATCATCGCTGCACTAGGCGGCCTCGTCACCTTCATCACGGGCACCCTCGTTCCCGGCATCCTCGCCGTAGTGACTGGCCCCGTTGGGATCACGGTGCTGCTGCTGGCGGCGATCGTGGCGCTGTTCGTCGCCTTCCGCGAGCCCATCATGAACTTCCTATCCTGGGCATGGGAGAACATCGTGGCCGGCTTCCAGAAAATCGCCGACTGGTACCTGAACGTCTACATCGCCTTCTGGCTGAACCTCTGGAACAACCTGATTGTGCAGCCGATCACTAAGTTCCTGGCATGGTTTGGCGCTACGTTCATCGCCGCATGGAACGGTTACATCAGCATGATCACCGGCATCTGGAACACGGCCGCGGGTACATTCCAGGAAGGATGGCGCCGAGCTGGACAGTTCATCACTGGCATCTGGCAAGGCATCGTCAACGGCCTGCGTGGCATCGTCAACGGTTTCTTTCAAGGGTTCTTCGGTCAGATCAATGGCGCCATTCGTCTGATCAACTTGCTCATTGCCGGCTTCAACAGGATCCCCAACGTCCCAGACATTCCCTATGTCCCATCCGTCGGCGTGCCGAGATTCGCTGAAGGCGGTGTCGTCGATCGCCCCACGCTGGCCATGGTCGGCGAAGGTGGAGAGCGCGAGTACATCATCCCAGAGTCCAAGATGGCCGGCGCGGCCGCGGCCTATCTCGGCGGTGCTCGTGGCGCTTCCGTCATGGGACCGAGCCCCATCAACATCACCACCGGCCCAGTCATGCAGCAGCAGGGGCAGAACTGGGTGACGATGGCCGATCTGCAGCAGGCCATGCGCGCCACTGAAGCAGCCACCCTGCAGCGCATCCGCACGCCAGCCGGCCGCGCCGCACTGGGCATCCGATGACCGTCGTATCACAGAGCCAGTTCCTCAGGGTCTACACCGCCGCCGGCGAGACTCTTCACCGGTGGCAGGCCTATTACGCCCACACCACCCGGCAGCATCTCGGCGTCGACTGGTCTTACCTGCCGTTCGATGCTTCAGGAATCACGATCGGCCAGACCGGTGACGAGTCGGGCGTGAGCATCAGCCTGCCTGCTGTGCCTGATGTGGTCGATGCCGTCGAGCTGGCCATCACCGAAGGCCACCGCTGGGAGCTCACGATCTACCAGTTCGTCCCTGGACTGGAAGCGCAGCAGGTTCTGGTGGAGACCTTCACCGGTGAGATCGTGGGCGCCGTCGCCACACTCGGTGGCATCCGAATCGACCTCGGCTCTAGCCTGTCTCCAGTCGGTGCGCAGATCCCCCCGCGGACGCTGACCACCAACCTGATGGGCAAGGGCTGCCGGCTATGAGTGGACTGATCTCAAGCGATCCTCTCGCGCTGCTGGCGATGAATGCCGGCATGGTGCGCGCGCCATTGTCGGAGGGTGCAGCCAAGGGCGCCACCCAGCTGGACGCGAAGCAGCGCGCTGCTGTGATCGGTGAGCCGGTGCCGGTCGTCTTCTGTCGACGTGACGAGTCAGCCGGTACCGGTGGGGTGCTCATCTCACCGGCAGCCACTGAGGCGCGCTTCAGCAACGATGCGAGCAACGCCGTTACGGCCTCCTACCATCTCGTGCTGAGCGAGGGTCGCATCGGCTCAGTCCAGGTGCGCGACGTATTCCAGCGATCGTGCAGGGTTGGCAGTCACTCTCAGACCTACAACCGCCGCGCTGGCAGCTGGGCGCCGGGCAACTTCATCACCGCACAGGTTGGCTACACCACTCCAGAGTGCCCGTACTACTGCGGAACGGTTGGCACCTACAGCGACATCTCCACCCTGTCGTTTCAGGTCACCATCCCTGACGGTTCCGATCAATGGAATCGCCAGGTGCATTGCTTCATCCGCAACGGCATGGAGGTGCAGCGCCTGCTGGATAACGCGACAGGATCGAGCAACAACTTCGCCGATCTCGTCAACTGGTCATGGGCCAACTGCGCAAGGCTGACCAGCAACCAGACCGATTACGAAAGCCTTGTGGCTGCGGCTCAGTTCCTAGATATCAATGAGTTCAACTGCGACATCAACATCACCGAAAGCCAGAACCTAGAGGATCTGATCTCCAAGCTGGCGCCGTACTTCCTGCTAGCCGAAACCAGGGTGGCCGGTCGCCGCGGCCTTCGTCCGGTGCTACCTGTCAACAGCGACGGCACCATCCAGACCACACCGGTGACATGGGCCTATGAGTTCACAGAAGACCACATCCTGCCAGGGCAGCTGCAGATCAACTACATCCCACCGGCTGACCGTAAGCCCTTCGCTGTGCGTGCTATCTGGCGGCAACAGCTGACGGACGATCACGGCATCATCCGAACCAGTGAGGTCAGATTCAACAATGAAGCAGAGAGCGGACCCTATGAGCAGCACGACCTATCGCAGTTCTGCACAAGGGAGAACCACGCCGTTAAGGTCGCGGCCTACATCAGGGCCAGGCGGAAGTATGTGACGCACACGGCCACCGTGTCATGCCGCACGATCGACTTTCCGCAGACCCTGAAGGGTGGCGACATCGTGCGAATCAAGCTGCACCGTGCCAGTGACATTGCCGCGCCTGACCTGTGGGACCACCTCTACCAGATCAACCAGATCACGAAGACTGCCGCAGGAGACGTCAGCATGGAGCTGGTGCATTTCCCGATCGACGCCACAGGCCGCAGCATGGTGGCGGTGTCAGTCGCTGACGCTGAAGGCACCGGCATTCTGCTGAGCAGCAACAGGACCGGCGTGAGCTGCGACGCCAGCCCGTCACGAGCGACGGACACCAGCGTGCCAGCGGAGACCTACCAGAACGGCACCGACCTAGACGAAGAGGTCGCGCTAGACGAGGACCTCACGGGCGAGGAAGAACCCGCGACCGTCTACGAAGAAGTCAACACACCGCCGACCGAAGAGAGCAAGGAGGCAGATCCAGAGGCAGCACCAAGCGGTAACCCCTACGCTCCCGCCAACTGGATCAGCTTCAACTACGGCAACGCCCCCAACTCGTCAGTGAGCTGGACGAACAACGATCAGAACCTGCACCTTTATGGGCCATGCGATCAGAGCGGCGTCCTGAAATATCTGTTAGTCACAACGACAGCGGCGACGACAGGCGACTATGAGTTCTCTTGGCTCTTTGAAGGATTCGAAGGAGAGTTTGCATCTGAGTTTGCTTTCTTCGTTACGATGCAGGAAGGATACAACGGAGACCCCGACGACTACCCGGATCCATTGACCGACAACGTGGAGTTCAGTGATCTATTGGCGGCATCGGGTACCACGACCGTAGCGCTAACCGCGGGAACTATCTTCGGCTTTGCGGTTCTGAACAACTACAACCTAGAGGGTGACTTCACCGTTCCTCACCTTGTGGTGTACGACTTCAACCCGCCAGCCTGATCATGGACTTCCCCGCCCTGGCACCTGCCACCCGGACCTACACCCCGCCAGAGTCACCATTCACGGCGTACACCTCAATGTCTGGGCAGCAGAGCCGCGTCCGGCATTCCACCGTGCTCCTCGGCGGCAGCCTTGAGCTGTCATTCGTTCGCCTAGAACCATCGGATCGGAACGCCATTGAGCATCACTACCGACAGCAGTTCGGCGAGTTCCTGCCGTTCCACCTGCCGCCTGAAACCTTCTCAGGATTCACGCCGCTAGAGGTTGATCCCTATGGCCTGTGGCGCTACGCACAGCCGCCGGAGTTCGAGGATCACTGTGGCCCCACCGCAACCGCTCAGGTCAAGCTGGTCTCAGTGCCAGGTGGTGCACCGGGCGCGCAACTCGGATCAGTGGCGCTGTCGATCACATCCCCAGGCGCTGGCCCTGGCGGCGCACAGCAGACTGTGGCAGTGTCGCTCACGGCTGGCGCAGCCTCTGCATCCTGATGGCCACCTTCCCTGCGCTGGAGCCAGCCACCCGCTCCTACACCATGGGGCGGTACCCGATCGCGGCGCAACCTGCATTCGCCGCTGAGCCGGTGCGGTTCCTGCAGGCGGCGACGTCGATCGGCTATCAGCTGAAGCTGGGCTATGCCTACCTGACTGCCGCAGAGGCAAAGTTGATCCGAGACCATTGGCGCGAGCAGGCGGGCGGCTTGGAGCCTTTCCTGCTCAGCAGCCAGGTGATGATCAACCACGGCGGGCCCAACATCATCACGGCCACGAAGCGATGGCGCTACATCGGCGCACCGCAGGAGCAGCAGCTAACCGGCGGGTTGGTCAATGTCTCGCTCGAGCTCGAGACCGTTGAGGGCACCTTCGCCTTGGGTGCTGCAGTCGGGATCACCGTGGCGATCGCCGCCGGCTTGGCATCAGCAGAAGGGCCGGCCATGGCCTTGACGGTCACCGTGTCGCTAGCCCTTGGCTCTGCCGAGGCGCCCGACCACCGCGCACCTGGTGCCGATCTCGCCATCACCGCTGCGCTAGTGGCAGGCGCCGCTGGAGCTCCACCGCTGACCATCACGGTCACGGTGTCAATCACAGCCGGTGCCGCCAGTGCGTCAGTTCCTGCAATGGCGCGGATCATCACGGCATCCCTCGCGACTGGCGCAGCACGAGCGATCTAGGATCAATCCATTGCTGTCGTCCGCCGCATGGCCTCGCTCGTCTACAACTCCGCCGTGGATGACATGGCCCGGGGTCTGATCGACTTCGACACGGACACCTTCAAGGCCATGCTGGTCACGTCCGCCTACACCCCGAACAAGGACACCCACGACAAGCGCGACGACATCACCAACGAGGTCACAGGTACCGGCTACACCGCCGGCGGCACAGCCTGCGCGGTGACCGTCACCAAGGACACCGCCAACGACAAGGTGACAATCAGCCTCGGTGCTGTGTCATGGGCTAGCAGCACCATCACCGCCCGCGGGTGCGTCTACTACAAGTCCCGCGGCGGCGCTAGTTCTGCTGATGAGATCGTCGCCTACAACGACTTCGGCGGTGATGTGAGCACCACCGGCGGCACGTTCTCAATCGCTGCAAGCACCATCACGCTGCAGAACTGACATGAGTCCTGAACATGATGCGTCGCATGGTGACATTCTGCGCGCGCTAGGAAACCTAGAGGGCAAGCTCGACGCCATGCACTCGAGCCTGACCCAGAAGCACCAGGACATCGCCGAAGCATTCCGCCGCCTCGGCGAAGTCGAGAAGCGCGTAGCTCAGGGGATGATCGTTGCGGTGGCCGTCGGTGTGATGGCCCCGTTGCTGTGGCAGTCAATCAACCCACAACTACACTTCGACCACCAGCCGGCAGAGATCAGGCGATGATCAACGACCTCGCCCCATTCTTCGAGCACTGGCGCGGCCTGCCCCATCAGCGCGCGGCGGTGCAGCAGCTATGGGAAGCGATGCCGGCCAGCCTGAAGAAAGACGACGCGGCGTGGTATGAGACCTGGCGCGCTGCAGGCCGACAGGCAGAGCCACGCAGCCTGAGCAACCCACTGCAGGTGCGCTACTTCAGCCAGCGCGACAGCCGCACTGATCACGCCATGAGGATGTGCTTCAGCAGCTCGTGCGCGATGTTGCTCGAGACGCTGAAGCCGGGCACGCTGCAGGGCGCCAACGGCGACGACATCTACCTAGGGCGGGTGCTGCGCTACGGCGACACCACCGAGGCGAACAGCCAGATCAGCGCGCTGCAGTCGTTCGGGGTTGAGGCGCACTTCGTGCGTAACGCCAACTGGGCAACGATCACCGGGCAGATCGACCGAGGCATCCCGGTGCCGCTCGGCATTCTGCATCACGGCCCGGTGTCGGCACCATCAGGCGGCGGCCACTGGATCTGCGTGATCGGCTACAGCGACGACGCCGTGCTCGTGCACGACCCATTCGGTGACCTCGACCTAGTGGCCGGTGTGTACCGCAACAACTGGGGCGCACGGCTGCGCTACAGCCGCCGCAACCTCGGCCCGCGATGGATGGCCGACGGCCCGTCTACTGGCTGGGCGATCATCGCTCAGGCCTAGGCTGAGCACAGATTGCACACCCTCCCATGGATCCGAACACCGCCGCCGTCATTGCCATTGCTGTGGCCGCGGCCAGCGAGATTATCGGCATGTCGCCGCTGAAGGCGAACAGCCTGATCCAGCTGGCGCTGCAGGCACTCGGCATGGCATTCCCGCGCCGCTGAGTCACAGGCCCATGGCCTTGGCTCTGGCCCTAGCCCGGGCCATGCGCCGGCGGTTCTGCTCGCGGCCGGCACGCGACCGGGCCCAGCAGCGGGAGCACAGCGGAGCGGTCCGACGTGAACGCACCAGACGCCCGCAGCTGAGGTGCCACAGACCGGGGCACGGCTGCGGACCGGTCGGGTCAGGCAGGCCGCGCAGGCGTGCGCGGTACCGGCGTGTGCGCGCGGCGCTGGAGTCAGCCATGGCGTGTGACGTGTGATGTGACGGAGTGGCGCACAGGAGCGCCTGTGAGGCGCGTCAGGGCGCGTGACGGTGTGAGACATGGGGCGCGGCGTTGAGGCGCCTTGCAGGGGCACGCAGGCGGCGCTCACAGCGCGTCGATGGCGCGGCTGATGCGGCGCTGGTAGCGCTCCTGCACCGCCAGCTCGCGGGCCGCCAGCTGGGCCATCACCCGGCAGTCGGCCAGGCGGACGGCAGTGCTGCCGGTGGCGAGCAGGGCGTTCACCCGCGCGCTCTGCGCGGCGTCCTCCGCCTCCAGGGCGGCGATCTCCGCCTCCAGGGCGGCGATGTCGGTGGTGGTGTGTTCCATGGCGGTGTGTGTGGCGTGTGGGTGGTGTCCGTGGAGCGGGGGATCACTCCCCCGCCAGTGCATCGGCCAGTGCGCCGAGCGTGGCGTGCGCTGCGCTCAGCTGGCGCCGGACCGACAGCGGCAGCTGCATCCATGTGCCGGTGCGCTGCAGCGCCTCGATGGCGTGGAACGCCTCGCAGGCGTTCTCGTGTGCCTCCTCCTGATCGGCGGCGATCAGGGCTGCGATCTCGGACTGGGTGACGGGCATGACGTGTGGTGCGGTGGACCCCTCCAGTGTGCGTCAGATCGTCACCGCGTAGTGCACGGCGGCGCTTGATACAGGCGTACCACAATCGGCCAGATCCCTTGCGGCGCAGTCGATCTGGCCGGCAGTGTGACAATCAATAAGTGTCACCATAAGCAGAAACTGGCACACTCCCTGCACACGGGTTCGGCCTCAACTGGCACAAGGCCGGCCCGATTTGGTATAGGCAGGCACATAAACGGGCTACGTAGTACAGGCGCACTGCAGCCCAAATACATTGCGGCGCAAGGGATCTGGCGGAATGTATCCGCGTGGACCTGTGGAAAACTCAGTTTCCACAGGTGTCACACTGGCCTGCGTTACATCCGTTCACAATCGGGGGTGAGCAGATGTACTACAGGGTTAGATCCATTGCGGCGCAGTCGATCTCATTGATAAGCAGAACACACGCACTATCGATTCAGTGCGGTTGTACTGATGCCGCCGCGTCCGGTGCCAGCTGCAACAGATCGCCGCTCGCACCCGACCTACGCTGCAGTGATCCCTTGCACGTCCGCCCATGTTCTGGCTGGACTTCAATATCTCGCTAGCCGATGAGTTCGAGATTGAGAAACAGGTGCGCTACATCCAAGCCTCCACCGACATCCACGAACTACGTCACATCGCCAGCGATCTGCTGCGCTTCGCCACCGTCCAGGCTCACCTCTCCCATCAGCTCGTCACCCAGGTAGCCGAGATCGAGGCCGCGGCCGGCTGCCCTGTCACCGCCGAGCACGAGGCATGGGCTGCCGAGATCCTCGCCGAACAGGCGCGATGAAAAACCGGGCTGCTCAGGCCCGGCTCCACTCCCATCACGACGACGCACGCCGCCGCGTCGAGCCTACGACGCTCAGTCCTTGCTCTGCTGCGCTGACGTGTAGCCGTTGTAGCGGCCGGTGATGGCGTAGCTGCGCTGTGGTATGTCGGCCATCTGGTGGAAGATCATCTGGCCAATCTTCATACCAGGCCATAAGGGCACCGGCTGCAGCTGGCGACTGTTGTGCAGCTCAAGGGTCATGGATCCGTTGAATCCTGGGTCGGCGTAGCCGGCCATCAGGTGCTCCAGCCCCTCGCGGGCGCGGCTGGACTTCAACATGAACTGAGCCGCGATGTCATCGGGCAGGTTGAAGACCTCGACCGTGTGCGCCAGCACGAACTGCCCAGGCCGCAACAGGTACGGGTTCTCCTGTGTGTGCCCACCCAGTGGGTACGGCACAAGGTCGGGGCCTTCGGCTGATTCGAGCAGCAGCACGTCGCCGAGTCGGACGTCATAGCTGGCCGGGTTGATCTGCTCACGGTCGAATGGGGTGATCATGCCGCCGGTTGCGCGGGCGGTGATCTGCCAGTCGGCGAGGATCACGCTGCTGCCTCCTGCTGGTGCAGTCCGGTGTAGAGGCCGTGCATCGGGTGGTCTGGATTGCCTCGACCGTCGGCCTCGTATAGGTCTTCCAGCCGGTTCTGCCGCGCCAGCTGTTCGTTCGGGTCGCAGTCGTTGGTGGTGGTGGTCATCAGATCACAGTGCGTGTGTTGTGGTTGGGATCAGTCTCATCGACGCCGTGGCACTCCGGGCCGAACCCGGTGGCGACGTGTTCAGCGCTGAGGCCATCAGGCGCTGCCGGTGCATCAGCTGCACCGAGTGACGCCAGCCATGAATCGAGCGCCTCACGGCTGGGTGTCTTCGGTGGCAGCCGCAGCCACCGCCGCAGTTGCTTCGGGTCGCGGATGAACACCGCAGCGCCGTGCGCGTGGGCGATGAAGAAGCGGCCGTTCCAGTCGCGGCCGGTCTCAACGCTCATCCCGCCGCCCAGGTGCAGACGTTCGCGGCGCATCAGGTGGCCTCCAGCTCGGCGGCGATGGCGAGCAGTTTGCGGCGGATGCGCAGCCACTGGTCAATCACGGCATCCAGCACCGCCTGCGCGGCGGGTGAGAGGGTGCGCCGGCTGGTCATTCTTCAAACCCATAACGCTTGCTGATGGCAGCAGCCCAGGCCATCAGGTCACTGGCACGCACAAGTTGCACGCCCTCTTCATCGCCATCAGCAACGCGCCAGTGACATGATGCCGTGTCCCTTAAAGCCTGTTCAATAGCCAGCTTCGCGGCCCAGGTTGCAGCCTTGGCGGCAACATAGAGAACAGCATCGCAATGAGCGCTGCCGCTGTTGTTCCATTCTGCCTCCCACTGGCGGATGGTTTCAGCTGGCGGGGAGATAAGGCGGTGATCAGTCACAGGTTGGCTCAATGGTGTGGCGGCATCAATCGCGGCCATAGCGGCCTTGAAGCGGCGGTCGTTCTCCTCTTCGTCAATCGGATCGAGCTGAGCGGCTGCGGTCTGCAGCGCCAGGTCGCAGTAGCTGGTGCCTTCGTCGCTGGAGACGATATGCGGGCAGGTGGCGTCGGCCTCCAGTCGCTCAATCCGCAGCAGGTGCTGATCGCTCCATCGCTGGAGGTTCTCTACGTCCTTGCCCCACTCCAGCGTGGCCAGGCGCATCGTCTCGTACTTGGCTTCCAACGCCTCGACCATGGCGCGGAGTTCGGCGATCTCTTGGTTGATGTTCATCAGACCGCCCTGATCTCAGTGGCCAGGCCGAGCACGTGGCGCAGCACCGCCTGACGCTCGTGGGCTAGGTCAAGCGATGGCGTCACCCACCGACTGGCTAGGTCGGTGCTGATCTGTAGACCCTTCACGAACACAGCCGCCGGATCGTGGCCGGCTGGCGCGCACATCCACGCGCGGCCGCGGCATAGGCAGTAGGAAGTCATAGGACAGGGAGCGGAATGGTTGAGCAGTGGAGACGCGGCACCAGCCAGACGCTGGCATCAGCCGCTGCAATGACTTCGTAGTAGGGCCACCCGCGCACCGTGAGCGCAGCGGTCACCGTGGCAGTGTCGAGCACACCCCAACCACGGATGTAGACCTGCTGGCCCAGTGCGTAGCGTTGGCCGCGGCGGTGGGCTCTCATCACTGCTGCAGCGCCTTGCACGCAGCAGTGATACCAGCCCGGCAGTCTGCCCGGGTCATGTCGTCAAGGGTGCTCGAGAGGCACCAGGCAAAGGCACCGGTGAGGCCAAAGGAGATACAGGCCCAAGCGGTGGCAAGCATGATCAGGCGCATGGTGGTGGTGAGATGGGAAGAATGGGCGAGTCGCCCTGTGGTTGAGTTTCTGGCCGGCACACGCTAGGTGCCATGGCCCTGTAACAAGCCTTCACGGTCTGAGGCTGCCTAGCATCCGCTGAGCAGCGATGCGCCGATGCAGGCCCGGATAGACGGCACCGAACTGGTGACCGCCAAGCAGGCCCGCCTCAGCTTCAGACAGAGCATCTTCGCCGCATGGCAGCATCGCTGCGCATACTGCGACGCTCCGGCGCAGAGCTTGGATCACATCCAGCCGAGGGCGAGAGGTGGCCTCACGGTCCGGCACAACCTGGTGCCGGCATGCCTGCGCTGCAACAGGCTCAAGGGTCACCGTGAGGTGTTCAGCTGGTGGCGGCTGCAGGCCTGGTGGCAGCCAGACGCTCAGGCGGCGCTGATTGACTGGCTGCGGTCTGGCGAATAGCAGCAGCAATCGAACGCGAACCCCAGACCGTCTTCCTTCGGGTCTGGGAATCCGAGACCGCACTCGCTGCGCTGCCAGTGCTGGCACCGCTTGCAGTTGTGCTCAGCGGTGGCCGCGCGCTTGCGATGCCACCGCGGGATCTCGGGATGCACGTCGCGGTAATTGATGCCCATTCGCACCGAGCGCACCGCCTCGCGGGAGCACGTGCCTAGCTGCTTGGCCATGGCCTGGTTGCTCAGGTGATACGAGAGCAGGATCGCTCGGATCTCGTCAGGTGTCAGATTCATTGTGAGAGAGCAAGAGAGCCGGGCCTCCGATACCGCGCGCTACGGCAGCCGCCCCCATGAAGCGACTACGGCGGCGCCCATCCTTACGGGTAGGGCCGACCCGGTGATCGTCAGACTTGCCAGGCGACGTGGCGACCCGCGAGGGTCTGGAGGTCGCACCCCTGCAGCACGGCGATCAGGTCGCCGTTCTCGTAGACCTCGGTCCCGATGTTGCTGGTACGGAGGTATTGGAAGCGGCCTCGGTACAGCTGCAGGCGATCCTCTGCGGGGTTGAAATCTGTAATCACCGCATAGTCTCCGGGACCCAGGTGGCAGTAGTTGTTTGACAGCGCGAAGGTGTCAGCACCAGGGCCGCCGGTGAGCCAGTCGATGTGGAGCTTCTCTCGGGTGTTCCTGGTGCCACCGATGCCGTTCAGCGTGTCGTTGCCGGCTCCACCGATCAGGGTGTCATTGCCCCAACCGCCTGAGAGGAAGTCGTTACCGGCTCCGCCGTCGAGATAGTCGTTCCCGTCTTCCGCGGTGATCTGGTCGTTGCCGTCACCGCCGTGGATGGTGTCATCACCCCAGCCGGCGACGATGGTGTCGTTGCCAGTGCCGCCGCTGATGGAGTCCTTGCCGTTGCTGCCGTAGATCCTGTCGTTGCCACCGCCGCCCTCGATGGTGGCGTCGCGGCGGGCTGAGATGTAGTCGTTGCCGAAGCCCCCAAGGATCCAGTTCTGATTAGTGGCGATGAGGCGGTCGTCACCGATGGTGCCGACGAGGCGGATAGTTGTTGTCATGAGTCCGAGTGGAGACAGCCGAGGCGATCCTCGGCAGGGTACGATGCGGCTTCCAGAACTCAGTCCTGGGCAGTCCGCTGTGCCGGCAGCGGTGAGGCGGGTTAGGCGCGCGAGCCACCGCCACCGGCAACCATTCAACGAGCCAGCAGCTGATCCAGGTACAGCTCAGCCTGCCAGCGATCCTCGGCGTAGCGGCAGTAACCACGAGCGCAAGCCCGGTGGTAGATCCGCCCGCAGTGGTCGTGCAGCTGCTCAATGGTGCCGCCATCGCGGCTGATTGCCTGCAGCACCTGCGGCACGGGCTGGCTCACGGCAGGATATGCGACGCCAGCCACAGGCTAAGACCGCATACCAGCGCATAGCCCAGGCTGAGGATCAGGAAGTCGTGCAGGTTCATGGCTCAGTAGCTGATGCGGACCGTGGCGATGCCGTCGAGCGGCACCCCGAGACGCCACGCGGCACCAGCGCTCAGGTCGATGGAGTTGCAGTCGCACCGATCAGTGATCGGCACCGACAGCACGCGGCCGCCGTGGGCCACCCGGACGATGGTGCCGCAGGGCAGCCAGGGATGGGCGGCGCTGATGCCCCAGTGGCGATAGACGCTGCCGCAGTAGGCGACCTCTCCATTGAACTCCTGGTGGTAGACGGTGGCTGTCACCGGGCGGCCGGTGTGATGGGCAAGGGCCGGGCCCTGCAGGAGCAGGGCCGCGGCGAGTGCGAGGCGGCGGATCATGCGCGCACCTTGCGGCTGGTCTTGCGTGCGCGGCGCGCAGCTGGTGCCGGTGCCGGCGCGATGGCCAGAGCCGGCACTATGGCCGGCTCAGGTGCGACGCCAACCAGCAGGTCGCGCCATGCGCCGGCCAGTTGGTCGTTGCGTGCATCGAGCGCCTGGCGGAGCAGCCGCCCCATGTCGTAGGCGAGCTCAGCCGCGAGCACCAGCAGCGTGGCGGCGAATGCCAGCACAGCGGCAGTCACCCGCACGGCGCGCTCAATGTGTGGAGCCCAGTCGGCCTGAGCCATGGTCCTGATTGTGTGGTTCACGGTTGTGAGTGGGTAGGTGAACAAGGGCCCAGAGGGCCAAGATGAGAACAACGATGCTCTTCATGGGGTGCGGGCGTCGCCGCCCGTGAGGTCATCATCAGTGCCGCGACGAGACGTCGCCGTGATCGTGTTGTAATCCTTAACGCTCGATGCCGTTCAGGCGATCGGCGACCAGCTGCGCATAGCCGGCGATGTCATGCCAGCTGTCGGCGTAGTCCGGGTCACCGTTGATGATCCGTCCGATCTTGTGGCAGATCATGTCGAGGGCCTCCTGCTGATCGTCTGCCAAGCTCTTGTCGCGTGCTTCCAGCGCATGACGGATGACGCACTTGAGCTGCTGGGTGATGAACGCATGGCCAATGAAGCGGCCGTAGCGCTGGCCACGCTCGGTGAGCGTGTCTGTGATGTCAGTGGTCATTGGTGCAAAGGGTCGAGCGTGGTGACGTGGTGGATGTGATAGCCGCCGGCGCCGGGTGTCGCATCAACTAACCCGGCGGCCTTGAGCGCAGCGAGTCGACGGCTCACCATCGGTTGGCTGCAGCACCACAGCTGGCGGAGGTGAGGCGTTGACACGAGGCCAGGCGTTGGCGCGATGTTCGCCAAGGTGATGTAGTCCAGCAGGGTCTGATCCGCCAACCGGGGCCGCAAGGCCAGCAGCTGGCGCATGCTGATGTTCATGGCGTCGGCTATGTGTCCCAGGGTGTGCTGATCACCTGCCACCGGCGCAGCAGCACATGCTGCCGGCCATGCAGAAAGCCAATCAGGGTAGAAAGCGGCACGTTGTGCTCAGTGGCCCATTCGCGCCGCTGCTGAACCTGAATGGTGGTGACAGTTCCGGTCTGCTGGCACTGCAGCCGCCAGGCTGGCTCAGTGCCTGGCCGTGGGTAGTCGCGCTGGTAGCGCTTCACCCACCAGATCCAGGTGCCGGAGCGGTTGGAGATCGAACAGCGACGGATTAGGCCGAGATCCTCAAGCTGCCGCAGTGAGCGGTTGAGCGTCGCCCGGTCGGTGCCAAGCTGTTCGGCTAGATCGGCGAGCGACTCCCACCAACCGGGGCAGACCTGCTCCAGCTGCACCAGCACAAGCACCATTTCGGCGCGGTACCGCTGTCGCAGCTGTGACAGGAACTCGGGCGCGATCACCGGCCTCAGAACGGGATGTCGCTCTGTGGCATTACCTGCGGCGCTGCCACGGTGCCGTTCGCCGGGTTAGGTGCCCATCCGGCCGCGGCAAGATGCGGGGGCAGCTCAGCTGGCGCAGCAGGCGCCACAGCAGCAGGAGCAGGAGCAGGGGCGGCAGGTGCAGGTCCGGGGATCAGCTGCCACTGCCTCACGATGCACACCAGCGACATGCGCTCGGCGCCCGTGTTCCGATCCGTCCAGCGGTCGGTCTTCACGCGGCCGACAACATGCACCTCTTGGCCCTTACGGCAGGTATCAGCGAACCGCTGGCCATCCTCGCCCCAGATTTCCAGCTTAATCCAGTGGGCCTCTTGCCCGTCGTCTTTCTTGGCACCGGGGCGGTTGATTCCGATGCTGGCATTGGTGACGACGTTGCCAGTCTGCAGATACTTCGCCTCTGGGTCGCGGCCTAGTCGACCGACGAACTGATACTGGCAGGCGCTGAGCAGTGTTGCGATCGGATCAGTCATTGTCGGTGTTGTTGTTGTTGGTGGTCTGTTGTTCGTATTCCTCAATGTCCGCTATGCGATAGCGGACACGATTCCCGAAGCGAAGAAAGGGCGGACCCTTACCCGCAAGGCGCCAATGAGACAGGGTGGTGGTGCTGATGTGCCAACGGGCAGCCAGCTGCATAGAAGACAGATACATCAGAAGGGATCGACGGCGGCAGGTTCCGGTTCCGGCTGCACAGCCCCCACCTCCACGATCTCAGGCTGCACCTCTGGCGCTGCAGCTGCAGCGATCTGGCGGTTGAGGTCTGCCACCACTGTGCCGCCGCCGGCGCTGACCTCCTGCACCTGAGCCGGGCGCACCTCGACCTCTTCGCGCACGCCAAGGCCAAACAGCACTTCGGGCAGATAGAGGTTGATCAGCCGGGTGGCCGCACGCCAGCGCAGCATCTGCTCTGGGATTGACTTGTACTTCGAGTTGCGGGTCCAGCCGTCGGCCGCGGCCTCACGCATGGTCACGGTGGTGCTGATCACTTCGCCGGTGTCGCGCAGCGCTGCAGAGGCGGTCACCTCCAGCGCGTCGCCTTGACCCTTACTCACCCAGGTGATCGGGCCCTGGAGCAGGCCCGACTTGTTGGCGCGGCTGATGGCGAACCGGGCCGACGTGTTCGGCCGGCCGTTGATCACCGACATCTCCTGAAACAGCAGCATCGGGTGCTCGCCCAGCTGCTCTGCATAGAGCATCGCCACAAGGCACGCCTCAGGCTTGCCTGCGAAGTGCGGCGGCACCATGCCACTCATGCTGAACGCCTTTGCCAGGCGGTAGCGGTGATCAAGCGCTGCACCGTCATGCAGGAAGGCCAGCGCAGCAGGGCTCTGCTGCTGGCTGGTGATTGCGAGGGAAGCGGATTCAGTCATGGTTCCAACCGGGGAGATCAATGGGGTCTTGGATGATGTCGCCGTAGCCAGGCCAGTTGCCGGTGCGATGGCACTCGGCCAGCAGCTGCATGGCGGCCTCGATGCGGCGCTGTCCGGCGGCGATCAGTGATCCGCTCGCGGGATAGACCGCCACCGCATAGGGGCGCACGTTCTCAACAGCGATCGTCAAGAACTGCTCAGCGCCGAGCGCGTCCTGATTCCAGGCCGCTTGCACGTGGTAGGACAGGTTGCTGATCGCCTTGGCGAACTCCACGCGGCTGGCATCACGGCACGTCTTCACGTCAACCACGATCCGCCGATCCTCCGAGTGCCAGTCCGGGCGGGTCTTGCACTCCAGGCCCGTGGCCGGGTCGGTCCATGTGTAGCTGGCTTCCCGCCGGCCTGGGAGCTCCAGCAGGAAGCCAGCAGCCGGGTGCTTCCGCACAGCGTCAGCCATCCGGCGCACCTCGTCGGCATCCTCAGGGCTGAGCACGATCTTGCCGGCGCTCTCGCGCTCGAACTCAGCCGCCAGCTCCTTCCCCGCCTTGGTGCGGCGGTCGAACGCTTGCGGCGGCACAGCGATGGTGGTGTCCCAGAGCTCCGGCTCCAGCACCGCTGTGTGCAGCGCTGTGCCCTTTAGCATGGCCGGGGTCGGCTCGGGCTTCTCTCGGTCCTCGGCCAGGAACTTGTCGTGGTAGTGCAGCGGGCTGCGGCCTAGGATCTTGATCTGGCTGGGGCTGATCGCCGCCAGTGCGTGGTAGGCCTCATTGCTGAGGCCTGGGTGATGGATGAGTTCAGGCATCAGCGCAGCTCCTTTGCGGGCACGTCAAGGCCGCGGCGCAGCGCTTCAGCAATGCACGCAGCTTGGAAAATCGACGACACGCAGGAACCGCTGGCATAACGGCACAAGTCGCGGTCACCAAGCTGGCGCGCTTGCTGGGCATTGAACTCGAGGAACCACCGGCGGGTCTTGCGCCGCTCGGGCCACGACAACCACCAACGAATGCGACGGATGATGTGATCAAGCATCTGCCACCCCGCGGCGACGCGCTTCGGCTTGGCAGGCGCGCTGAAAGTCCGGCGAGTTGCCTAGGCCGCGGGCGTAATACACCAAGTCGCGGTCACCAAGCTCTTGCGCCTGACGCGCGTTGAAGTCTTGGAACCACCGGCGGCGCTCTTGCCGGTGACGCCAATCAAGAACCCAGCCGACCTGGTAGCTCAACCGGCGAATGAAGCTCTGCATGTCCTGTGTGATGGGTGGACGAAAGGACACTAGCGGCACGCTCCGGCATCCTCCGGCATGCTCCGGCATGTTGTCGCATTCGTTCACAATGGCCGCGGCCGCGCTCCGCAGCGGCATGATCGGGCGCATGGTTCAACTCAGACCATTCCAGGCCTCAGGCGTCGCCGAGATCCGCGGCGCATACATGGCCGGCCACCGCCGCGTGCTGTTCGTGCTGCCCACCGGTGGCGGCAAGACCTACACGTTCGTGCACATCGCTGAGCAGGCCGCCATCCGCGGCAACCGCGTCTGCATCCTGGTGCACCGCCAGGAGCTGGTGGATCAGGCCAGCTGCTCCCTCCACGCCATCGGCTGCAACCATGGCGTCATCGCCGCCGCCTACCGCCAAGACCTGCGGCAGGGCGTTCAGGTGGCCTCAGTCCAGACCTTGGCCCGGCGGCTGCACCAACTGCCGGCCGACTTCTTCCAGCTGCTGATCGTCGACGAAGCCCATCACGCCGTCGCCGGCACCTGGGCCAAGGTGCTGGCCGCCATGCCCAGGGCGCACGTGCTGGGTGTCACCGCGACACCCGAGCGCCTCGACGGCCGCGGCCTCGGCGATCAGTTCGACGTGATGGTCGAGGGCCCCAATGCAGGCTGGCTCACTGAGCAGGGTTTCCTGGTGCGGGCTCGCGTGTTCGCCCCGCCTGGCATCGACCTGTCCGGCATCAAGCGCTTCGACACCAAGAAGGGCCGGCACGACGCCGACGACATCCTGCGCCAAGGCCAGGCCATGGGCGACGCGGTGAGTCACTACCGGCGCACGATCGAGCCGGTGCACAACGGCACCGCCATCAGCTTCTGCTGCTCTGTCGCGCACGCCGAGGCAGTGGCTGAGGCGTTCCGCGCCCTGGGCATCAGCGCCGCCACACTGGACGGCACCATGGACCGCGGCGTCCGCCGGCGCACCATCGCTGATCTTGGCGCTGGTGTGCTCAAGGTGCTCACTAGCTGCGACATCATCAGCGAGGGCACCGACATTCCCAGCGTCACCGGCGCGATCCTGCTCAGGCCCACCGACTCCTTGGGCCTGCACCTGCAGCAGGTTGGCCGCGTGCTCAGGCCATGCCCCGGCAAGCCCTACGCGGTGGTCAACGACCACGTGGGCAACACCCTCCGCCACGGCCTGCCCACCGATCCACGCGAGTGGAGCCTGGAGGGTCGCCCCAAGGGCCAGAGCCGCAAGCCATCCGACGCCATCCCCATCAGGATCTGCCCGGCCTGCTTCTCCGCCATCCCATCCGCCTGCAATCCCTGCAGCGAGTGCGGCCACGAGGTGGAGCAGGCCCGGCGGAAGCTGGAGGTGGTCGAGGGTGACCTGCGCGAGCTGACCGGCGCTGAGATGCGCCGGCAGGAGCGCCGCGAGGTCGCCAAGGCCCGCACCCGCGAGGAACTCGAAACCATCGCCCGCGAGCGCGGATACAAGCCAGGCTGGGTGGCGCACATGCTCGCAGCGCGAGGACAACACCATGGCCGCAGAGCGTTCGGATGAGCGCCGCATTCAGTCGGACATCCAGCTGGCGGCATGCGCCGGCGGTGGCCCCGCCCGCCTCTGGCGCAACAACACCGGCGCACTGCGCGACGCCCGCGGCCAGCTGGTGCGTTACGGCCTCTGCCCGGGCAGCTCCGACCTCATCGGTTACCGCACCGTCGTCATCACCCCCGACATGGTGGGCCAGCGTCTGGCGGTGTTCGCCGCGGTCGAAGTCAAGGACCGCGGCCGGCCCACTGAGCAACAGGCCGCCTTCATCAACCTGGTCCAGCAGGCCGGTGGACTGGCCGGCGTCGCACGCTCAGTGCCTGAGGCGCTCTCCATCCTCCGGTTGTAACGCATCACAACAACACCTCACCCCCACAGCAGCCACACCCCTACGGTCGAGCTGCTCACACTCCCATCGCCCCATGGCGCTCACGCCTCAGGAATGCCTCAGCCGCCTGCGCGTCCTCTACAGCCACGCTCACCACTGCAACCCACCCAGTGATCACCTCACACTGGCATGGGCACGCACAGCCGACAGCTGGGCTACCTATGCCGTCAGGCACTACGGCTGGTCCTACATCGCCGCTGAGGCTGTCGTGCGCCACTGCCGCATCCTCATCAAGCGCGCCACCCTCGCCGTCGCAGGAGCTGCACAGTGACCCTGCAGCCCTTCACCGTCACCGCACTGCGCGCTGATCAGCAGCCCGTCCGGATCGGCCTCCTCGCGCACACACCCGCTGACGCCATCCTCACAGCCCAAGACCTCTTCCCCTTCCACGTCGTCACCGCAGTGGAATTCGAGCCCCAGTGGCAGGACGACCCCGCATGAACGACGCCGACATCCTCCAGATCCCTGACTCCTCAGCCTTCCGCGCAGGGCAGCTGGCTGAGCGTCAACGGATCCACCTCTGGCTTGATGCGCGCTCCGATCAGCTCCGCACCTGGCTCACTATCCGCAGCGACGACCCCGACCTCCTGGCCCGTGAGCAGCGCTACACCCAGCGCGCTGCCCGCCAATGCCTCGCTGAACTGCAGCGCATCCGCAACCTCCTGCACGAGGCGGACTGATCATGTCCCTCCTCGATCAGCTCCAGGCCTTGCCTGATAGCTGGCCCCTAGTCGCTGTCGACAATCGGAAGCGGCCCTACCAGCCAACCTGGCAGGCCAACCCGCTCACCAAGGATCAGGTCGCCGCCGAGATCCGCGCCGGCCGCGCCAAGGCCGTCGGCGTCATCGCAGGCCCCACATCCGGCCTGCTGTTCGTCGATCACGACGGCATCTCCGCAACCCAGAAGCTCGAAGAGCTCGGCCTTCCACTGCGGCAGCTGCCCAAGTCCCTCGCCATGACATCTGGCAAGGACGGCCGCTTCCAGATCATCTACCGCGTGCCTGAGCAGTTCTGGCACGCCATGGTGGGCCGCCGCGTCTTCAAGACCGGCGCAACCGACGCGCAAGGCAAGGTTGAGCAGCTGGAACTGAGATGGACCGGCCATCAGTCAGTAGTTCTCGGTGCCCACCCTGAGACCACCGGTTACCGCTGGCTCACGGGCCGCGGCCCCGCCGAACAGGCCCTAGCCGATGCACCCATGGAGCTGATCGAGCTGCTGCTGGAGCAGCCCGACCCCGAACCGACACCGCTGCTCACTCAGCCACCACCACCCGCTGCGATCACCGGCGAGGTGCCGTTCCTCGACTTCGTCAGCCGCGCCAGCCGTGAGCTGATCGAGTCCGGCGGCACGCCAGGCCAATGGAACGATGACCAGCTAGCCCTAGCACTCGACCTCAAGGGCACAGAGGCATGGCTGCTGGCGCAAGGTGCGCGGCCCGATCTAACCGCCTCTGCCGCCTATGCGCTCCACGTCACAGCGGCACGCACCAAGGCCCGCGACTTCGACGAGCGCAAGGCTTGGCACCGCTTCGACGGCGCAGACGCGCACAACCCACACCCCTCCACACCAGAAGACAAGCTCCACGATCGCCTCCGCTATCACACGCGGCTCAGCCGACCGCCACTGCCGCCGCCACCCAAGCCACCCAACCATCCGGAATCACCGGATAGTTCACCACAGCAACCACAGCAGCCCTACGCGCCATCCCTCGCCAAGCCCCAGAAGCTCGAAGCAGCTGAGCTGCTCCACATGCTCCGCCAGCAAGCTCAAGCCGGTGATCGCATCCGCTGGAACGTCTACCACCAACAGGTGGAGATCGACGGCGCAGCGCTCCAGGGTGCTGAGCGCTTCTACCTCACCCTCGCTGATCAGGGCTTCAAGGTCTCCAAGGACCTCGCCGTTGATGCCATCGTCCAGGTGGCGCATGAGCACCCATACGACCCCGTAACCCTCTACCTCGAGCACGTCGCTGCCACCGTCGAGCCCTGCTACATCGAAAGCCTCGCCACCACCTACCTGCGTCCGGAAGACCAGGCAGGAGGTGCGCCAACCATCTACGACCACATGCTCCGCTGCACCCTCCTCGGTGCAGTCCGCCGCGCCTTCGAGCCCGGCTGCAAGCACGACACCACCTGCATCCTCAGCGGTGACCAAGGCGCCCGTAAGTCCTCCTTCTGGTCCGTGCTCGGCGGTCCATTCTTCTCAGACTCTCTCGGCGACCTGTCCAGCAAGGACGACCTCCTGAAGCTCCACCGCTCCTGGCTGATGGAGTGGGCTGAGCTGGATCACATCACCGGACGCAAGGCCGCCGGTCAGATCAAAGCCTTCCTCACCACACAGTCCGACCTCTTCCGTGCTCCCTACGGCAAGGCAGTGGAGGCCAACCCACGCCGCGGCATCGTCGTGGGATCCACCAACCGCACCGAAGGCTTCCTCGTCGATGACACCGGCAACCGCCGCTTCTGGGTCATCCCCACCACCCGCCACGAAGCCAACCCCATCGACACCGGCGGCTTGGCCGCTGAGCGTGACGCCATCTGGTCCGCAGCCGTCCACGCCTACCGCGCAGGAGCTCCCAACTACCTGCCCCTCGACCTGTCCCTTGAGGTCAACCGTCAGAACGAGGCCTACCTCGTTTCCAACCCATGGCGTGAGCCGATCGAATCCTGGCTGAGGGCACCAGCCAACGCCGCCCGCGTCATCACCTCCGAGCTGCTCCTCACCGAGGCAATACAGAAGCCCGTCGGCCAGCAGAACCGCGCCGATCAGATGCAGGTCGCGTCGATCATGCGAGACCTCGGATGGCTCAAGGTCCGACGCTCAGTCGACGGCTGCCTCAAGTGGATCTATTGCCAACCTGACTGATGGCAGAGGTTGGAAAGCAGCCCCACAGGTTGGAAAGCCCAGCCCGTGGGGCTTTTTCATGGCCGCCTGATGGCCCAGCTTTCCAACCTCATTCCAACCTCTGACCATAGGTTGGAAAGCTCAAACCCCTGTCCACCACTGGCTTCTTCTAACCTTACTAACCTTCTAACCTAAAGGGATAAAAGGAGGGAAAGGGGGGAGGTAGGTAGGGAATAGGGGCGCGTAGACCCCTCGTAGGAAAAAGGTTGGCAGGTTGGCAGAGGTTGGAAAGCACCCCAACCCGCCAGACTGACCCCATGGCACAGCCCCACCTCGCCGCCTGGCTCGTCACCACCACCGCCCACGGTGACGCCACACGCACCCGCGACTTCCTCATCCGCACACGCCCCCACCCATGGGCCGCACGCTGGCTCTTCACCCAGCTGCACCCCGACCTCGCGCCCCACATCACCTGCGTCAGACCCTCGCGCTACGACCAGTGATCACCACCACCGTCAACACCAAGGGCCTCGATGCCATGCGCGCCTTCTGCGCTCAGGCCTCCAACCAGCTGCCCTTCGCCGCATCCCTCGCGCTCAACCAGACCGCACGCGACGTTCAGCTCGCACTCAAGGCTCAGGTCTCCGAGTCCTTCACCTCACCCACGCCATTCACCCGTAACGCCTTCATCTACACCAAGTCCACCAAGGCCAACCTCACAGCCCAGGTCACACGCCGCCCAGACCGCCACTACCTCGACATCCAGACATTCGGCGGTACACGTCGCTGGAAGGCCTACGAGGGCCTTCTGCGCGGCTTGGCAAAGGGCCAAGGCACTCCCCTTCCCTCCGGCAAGCTGCTGCCCACCTCCACCGCACTCAACGCCGCAGGCAACCCCAAGCGCTCCCTCTTCCCCCTCATCCAGTCCAAGCTCAGCAGCAACGACCCCGGCGGCTTCTTCATCGGCAAGCCACGCCACAGCGACGCACCCCCCGGTGTCTACCGTCGCTCGCGCGGACGCCTGCACGCCTACTTCACCGTCGCTGACTCCGAGCCCGCCTACCGCCCCCGCTTCCCCTTCGAGCGCGTTGGCAATCAAGCCGTCGCTCGCAACTTCCCGTCACATCTCGCCCGCGCTGTCGAGCGAGCCATGAAGTCCGCGCGCTGACACCCGCGCGGGTCCTTCCTACCCGCCTAGCTATGGGTCATCCAGCGG
>JACCDG011618296.1_pt1 | contig 37470 bp, 63 predicted proteins | sample 7442471 | NCBI WGS metagenome assembly JACCDG01 (sample SAMN15323444, study PRJNA562643) | freshwater metagenome | isolation source: river surface water | place: USA:Blue River Watershed | collected 2017-08-17 | reverse complement strand
TCTTTTTTGGGTAGCCTCTTGGGTGGCTTAGGTACTGTTGCGGGGGCTGCAATCGGAGCGATTTAGGAGATATTATGGCAGATTATGGGTTAATGGGCGGTATCGGTAACTTTTTAAAAGAAGGCGTTGATACTTATCGCGGGGTTAAGAAAGACAGAGCCGACGAACAAGCTCGTCAAAACGCATTGCTACTGCAAGCGTCACAAGCTGGCTATCAGTTTGACCCCAACACAAACTCTTTAAGTCCCACAGAGGGGTTAATAGCTAAAAATCAATTTGCGCAAAAACAGGCCGAAGAGGGCTTAGCTGAATATGACCCAACTAGTGACGTATCAAAAAACAGAGTAAATGCGGCAAACGTATTTTTTAAACAAGTTAATCCCAATTTTCAAATACCTGAGAATTCTTCGTTTAAAGATTTGAAGGCGCTGGAGCCGATTGCTACGGCAGCGGCCAAAATTGAAGAGGCAAGAACAAATAAATCTAATGCGATGAATTTTAGGGATATACAATTAAAAGAGAAAAATGACTTTCGGGCTCACCAATCAAACGTAAACAAGGTAAAACAAGATAAGATTTTAACTGACGCCGCCGTTAAATCTACCAACCTAGATAATATTATTACCAACGTAGAAAAGACTGGAAAAATAACCACCAACGATATGGCGGATATTCAATCTATTGCTATAGATAGTATGGGAATGAAGGGTCAAAGCTCTGCGGCAGAAAGAGCAGAGAGATACGCAAAAACCCTTGGGATGAAGGCTAGTGAAGTGTTGCAGTTTTTGACTGGAACGCCTCAAGATATAGGCAAAAATAATCCACTATATCAAAGATATAAAGACATCATGGCGATGGAGATACAAAACTATAGAGACAGGGCAACTAAAAGAATTGATTTTATTACAGCCGGAAACAAATCCGTTTATAAAAGACAGCCTGAGCTTTTGGGAGATATTGACGACTTAAAATCTCAGTTTTTTAGTCAGCTTGCACCCCAGTCCGCACTGTTTGGTGAGGGGCAGGGGTTAATGGGGTCCAAAGATAACAAAGAACAACCTAATGGCCTGTTACCTGTGGCTGATGAACAAATTCCGGAGGTTGGAGAAATTAGGATTGGTAAAGGTGGGGTGAAATATCAATATAACGGCGGCCCCATAAATAAGAAAACTTCGTGGGACCCACAATAATGGCTTCTAAGCAAAATAAAAAAGAGCGTGACCCCTGGGAAGTAAGTTCTGATGCGGCCGCTGAACAAAGCGCCACACAAGACCCGTGGGAAACACCACCAAGCACATCAAAACTACCATATTCAAAAATGGCCTCTGCGGGCCGCGGTTTATTACAGGGCGGTTCCCTTGGTTTTGCAGACGAGTTAGCTGGCGCAGTTAATTCCCCCTTAGGCGCTATTAAAAAGGCAGGTAGTTATGTGGGCCTATCTGACGCCAACGCAGAAGATAAAGACGTAGCGGCTTACAATAAAGCAAGACAAGACTATCAAGCAGAAGATGAATCCGCAAAACTGACAAATCCAAAAAGTTATATCGCTGGCAATTTAGGGGGTGGCTTACTTACCGCATTTGTACCAGGGCTTGGCATTTCTAAAGCCGCTGGCACTGCGGCTAATCTAGCCAAAGTAGCTGGCGCTGGGGCGATTAGCTCTGTGGGTAGCGGCGAACAAGCGGGTGATTTGGGCAATGTTGGTAAAGACGCAGCCATTGGTGCTGGCGCTGGGGTTGTTGGTTATGGCCTGGGGCAATTAGCTCAAAAATTAATCCCAGAAGCAACAAAGTCCGCAGAATTCGCAGAGAAAAAAATAGTAGAACACTTACGACCTACTCCTAAAGTAGCAAGGGTGCTTGGTCCAGATAGGCTAAAAGAGGTTGGTCGTGAAGTCCTTGATAGTGGCGCTGTAAGTTTTGGCTCAAAGGCCGGGGACACAGCGACTAAGCTTGGTGAACAAAGACAGTTACTGGGCAAAGCCATTGGCGATGTATTAGAAAACAGTGAGGGTAAAGTTAACCTAGCTGAGCTTGCGGGTAACATCGAGAAAAGTGTTATTGAGCCAATTGCAGGACAGGCGGCAAACCAAAAAATAGTTGATGGTCTTAGAGGAGATACTCAGAACCTAGTTAAGACTTACGTCGATAAAATGATGTCTTCTGATGAAAAGAATAGAATCATGAGACAGGTTTTAGATAGCGTAGATGGTGACCAAGCCAAGGCACTTCCTATCTTCTATCAAAAAGCGGCTCTGGCAATTGACCTAACCCCACAGCAATTGGAACTAGAAAAAAGGGCGATTAATAAAGGTATCAATTACCTAACAGACCCTAAGGCCGCTCAAGAGGCTAAGATGGGATTTGCTAATACTATAAAAGAAGCCTCTGAGGGTGCGGTAAACAATCCCGAGTTCCAAGCACTAAAAAGTCGTTTTGGTAAAACCGCTGAAGCGCAGGCAATGGCAGAAAGAACTGCTGGCTTAACAGATAGTGGAACTGGGCTACTTGGACATCTGTGGGATATGGGTGTCGACAACGCTGCATTCAACGCGGTTATGCACGGAGAACCTATTACTGGCGGACTACTTGCCGGTGGCAGAGTACTAACTAAGGGGAAGGTAAATTCAGCTCTTGGGGTTACTGCAGACCAGGCAAGTAAACTACTTAAAAAATATCCGTGGTTAAATAAAGCAATGCAAGGCGCTGAGGCGGTTACAACACAAGGCGCGCCAGTAGTTACTCGTGGCTTAGTGGGTGGTAAATGAATGAATTCCAATCCATAGAATCAGGCAAAGGACTTCTTAAAAACGATTACGGGGATAGTCCCGTTGCTATTGCCATTAAAGAACGCCTTAAAAAGAAACAGATTAAAAGAGACTTAGAAAATAACCCTAACGAGGAGATAGAAAATGACTAACGTAAAAGTAGAAGTGCAAGTTCCTAAAGAATTAAACGATGTGCGACTAGCTATTGTGCAATTGATTAAAGACGTAAAAGCTGGCAAAAACGCTTCGCAAATCCTAGCTAACCTTGGCCTGTTCTTAGAAGCGGTTAATGGGATTGCAAATATTCCCATGGAAGTGCAAACGGAATTGCAAGGAAGCCTTGAGCTTGCAGGTCTCTTTGCCGCTGACGTAGTCGGTGCTTTATTAACTCCGCAAGCCTAGATTTACTAGTTACTTATTCGCTTAGCTTATTGTGGACGCCTTATCTCTATGGGGGGAATAACCCATTACAGGGATTAGACTGTAGTGGGTTTGTGTGTTTAGTGCTTAGAAGTTGTGGAGTGATTAAATTCCACGAGGATTTATCCGCACAGGGACTATATGAGAAATTTAAGGTTAATCCACAAACTTCTATTAATCGTGGCGACCTTATATTTTACGGCCCTGATAGTGCACATATACAACACGTGGCCATTGCCATTAATGAGCACACGATAATAGAATCAGCCGGGGGAAACCACTTAACCACGTCGATAGATATAGCTAAATCGACGGGTGCGTGCGTTAAATTATCATGGGTGAGAAACCGAAAAGACCAGGTGTGCGTATTGCGTCCAAATTACCCCTGGGAACTATCACCGAATCCGTAATCAAACGACACATCGTTACCTACCTAAAGTTCCGTGGCATTTTCTGCTGGGTGCAAATGAATGTGGGAATTTACGACGCATCTCAAGGCAAATACCGCGCATTAAATCAGTTTGGAGCCATTAAGGGCGTTGCAGATATTTTAGGTATCTACAATGGTAGACCGCTTGCTATTGAGGTTAAAACCACCAAGGGCGTTGTTAGTGAGCACCAAAAGGATTTCTTAATTAGGTTCCAAGCGGCGGGCGGGATATCATTTGTAGCAAGAAGTGTAGACGATGTGATTAAGAAACTGGAGCTAGTGGACAGTGGGCACTATTGATTTAAAAAACTTCCACGTTATTGCGGTTATCTCAAACCCCCTAAAATATAAATCTAGATACGACCTATTTAAGACATTTGAAGAAGATATAAAGCGTAAGGGTGGAAAACTCTGGGTGCTTGAAATGGCTACCGGCGCTAGGCTTCATTCCATTTCAGATAGCGAAACCATAGAGCATACCCAACTTTGGTCATCAGCCATTCCAGGCATTCTTTGGCATAAAGAGAATATGATTAATTTGGCTATTCAGCAGCTAGCTGTTTACGAGCCTAATTTTAGATATGTGGCTTGGATTGACGCTGACGTTAAGTTTGAGCCGGGAATGCTAGAAGAGACGGTACACGCACTTCAGCACTGGGATTTTGTACAGATGTTCTCCCATGCTATAGACCTAGGACCTAAGAGTGAAACCATTGGAAAGCCGCATTTAGGGTTCATGTACGCCTACTGGAACGGGATTAAACTGCCTGGCAGTACGGCCTACGACGGCCAAGGGCATCCTGGTTTTGCATGGGCTGCTAGGCGTGAATCTTTAAACAAGGTTGGAAACCTAATTGATTTCGGGGTGCTTGGCTCTAGCGACCGTCACATGGCTTGTGCCTTAATAGGTCGGGTTAATGATTCGGTTCATGGCGATACACATCCCACTTACCGTAAGTGGTTACAAATTTGGCAAGATAGAGCAGAGAGAAATATTAAACGAAACGTAGGCTATGTCGACGGTACGATTCGGCATATGTGGCATGGCAGAAAAGCTAACCGCGGCTATTCAACTAGATGGCAAATTCTAGTGCGTCATCAATTTAATCCTGAAACGGATATTAAGCGCGATGTAAGTGGACTGTGGCAATTAGTCGTTGAGACTGCGCGCCAAAGAGACATGAGAGACGATATACGTAGGTATTTTGGCGCACGCTCGGAAGATTCTATCGACGTAACCTAAATAATGTATAATTAATCATCGGAGAAAACCATGGACCCTAAAGAACTAGAACTAAAAGTAAAAGAATTGTGCGTTGCGAAACTTACCGAAATGGTAGAGGCGTTTGGTAGCGGGCAATATTACAAAAAATGTAAACTAACTCACCTCTCTGAAATGGTGAAGTTGGTTCATCAAATTAGAAGCATCAACTAGTATGAAAACACTACTACTAGCCTTGTTTCTTGTGTCCTCGTTTGCTTATGCGGATGAAGAACCCGTGATGATTGCGGGTAAGCCTGAAGTATCGGCTAGAACCCAACGTCTCGCTAATAAGTACAAAAACGAGATAAAGTCGGGGAAACTTCGTAAACGCACTAACGACGCTCTTAATAGCATCATTCGTTTAGCTAGCTATAAGCTAAAGCGGATAGGGGAAAAAGAAAAAGCTAAGAAGCTTATTTATGAATGGGAGAATCAATTCCAATTCATTTTAGAGCAACGTGGAATTACAGACCACAAACCTCTTAGTGAATGGCTTGCGGGCGTTACCATCATGTTAGAGCTAACCCTAGGCCACGATGTCATGCACGCCCTTCGGTTAGACGACTTAATCACTATTAACTACGCAATCCCCGTTATTTTCTCATGCGTCGATGACGTCGATGAGCTTGAATACTTCCTGCACTTTGTAGAAGACGGTGGACATGGATATCGTGGCTTGGGTCCCGTTGCCGCTTACTGGACTACGTTTTTTACGTGCGTTGGTTTTACTTGGGGTAGTGGGTTTTTATACTGCTCACCGATTGCAATGGGCGTCGAGTACATTGCCCGCGAAGCAATTTGTCCGGCTTTAAATAAGCCGCTTTGGAAACTAAGCTGTAAAAAATAGTTATGGTAATAGACGGCGAAACGGCGGCACTGATTGGGGTCCTATCTGGAATCGCCTCTAGCTTTGTGGGTTATGGAGTTATGAAGGAAAAGATAAGACAACTTGAGAGAGATAACGACAGACAAGAAGATAAATACGTTAGGTTATCGACTTATAACGCCGTAATTCCCCCGCTACAAGAGGCGGTATTTGAAATAGAGCGAGACATTAAGAAAATACTTCAACTCTTAAGTAAAGCTAATCTTCGTAAAGAAGATGAATAATTTTTCGGTAAGTCTCTATCTTTACATCTAGCTCGCGAATATCGTTAGCCGCATCACTTATCGCGTGATAATCGGCGTCCGTATTAAGCTTCACTGAAATGTAATTCTTCAAAACCCTTCTCTCTTCGATGAGCTTCGAGGTCATTACACTCAAAATCTCTTTTATTTCTTTCTTTTTCATTTCTTTCCCTATGAAGCATTGATAGCTCAATGGCGATGCGCAAATGATAATGTGCCCTTTCCAGTTCTTTCTGGGCCTTTCTAATATCTTCCAAGCACTCCATAACCGTTAGTATATTTTCCATCGATTTGCATACCTACCTAAACGGGTGTACCGTGTCAATAATAATGACACATGGGGGTACGATATGGTATCGAATCGAGTTAAGAAAATGAACCTCGATAATAGGCTTTTATCGCTAATGTTTACCGATAAGACCCAGCCTAAATTGAGTGTGGAAATTAAGAAGTTATTAACGTCCCCGTTGAAGCTTCTGCTCTTACGAGAAGTGGTTTATGAGCACGGGAGTTACATTAAGGAGTGAGTTGTGAGTAACGAAGTAGAAGTCCCAAGCCTTGCTGATTCAATAGAAAGAGTTTTGATTAAGGGAGATATTTCCCAGTTAAACGCTGAGCAGAAAATGGCGTATGTAAAGGCTGTGTGCGATTCACTTGGATTAAACCCACTTACCAGGCCTTTTGAATATATTAAAATGAATGGGCGTGAGGTTTTATACGCGAAAAGAGACGCTACAGACCAGCTTAGAAATAAGCATAAAGTATCTATTAAAATCACATCTCGTGAAAAAATAGGCGACGTATTTCAGGTAACCGCACAAGCAACAGATTTTTCTGGTAGGACAGATGAGAGTATCGGTGCGGTAACCGTGGGAACGCTTAAGGGGGACGCGCTCGCTAATGCGCTAATGAAAGCAGAGACCAAGGCGAAACGTCGAGTAACGCTATCTATATGCGGACTAGGGCTACTTGATGAAACAGAAATTGAGACGATACCTCAACAAAAACAGGCCGCAAGACCTAACTTACCGCCCGAGGCATTACGTCAGCTTGAAAAAGAAATAAAACAAACTGAAGAGCTTATTAGTCACAATAGCCATAGCGTGGAATATGGGAATCACCCAGAAATCGGAGCAGATGAAGAGTTTCCGTTTGAAAAGGTAAAAACGATATCCGTTGCCCAGCAGCGGCGTTTATTTGCCATCTCTAAAGCCGCCAATTGGTCACAAGACGAGGTTAAGGAGCTAATCCTTAGGGAAACGGGTCAAGAGTCTAGTGCAGGGATACCATGGACGGCCTATTCAAAAATATGCAATGAAATCGAAAACAGTCCAGTTACTTAATCTCTACTAATTCACCGGATGCATCTTGTTTAAACACATGAACCGTTACGGTTGATTTCGCCTGTCCGCATTTGCTGGTAGCCGTAACGGTATAGGTAGTCGTTTTCTTAGGAAACGCTATCGGCATAGGCTTAGTTACATCGTCAACCGTGTCGGTCGGTGACCATCGGTAGGTTTGCCCTTCAATGCCAGGCGTTCCAATTTGCACCCGGGCTGCGTCTTCAGGTACCGGAATTGGCGGAGGAGGCGGTACGGGGGTGGGTCCCGGTGCTGGGTCTTTTCCACACGCAAATAACAACGATAGAGCAATAAACAAGAAAGTGAATTTCATTTTAGTTCCCCTTCAGAATAATGTTTTTATCGGTACCGGCACTGGCTTTGGGTTGTGGAGTGCATGCAGGCATCGTTTCCACAATCGCAACCTCTTCAGTCACGTTGTTACAAAGCTTTCCTTGGGAGTTGTACATCGAAATATAGAGGTACCCCTTTTCGCCGTAACCCAAGCCCCAGGAGTTTCTAATAATCCAAACGCCGTCACTTGCTTGTTTTCCGACTAATTGCCCGGAAGCATCAAACGCGCAGTTACCTGAAGCATCGACTGACTTTCCACATGAGTAACCAACGATAACCATTTCATGATTGGTTCCGATGTTCTGACAAGACTTCATAGTTCCACCGCCTTTGTAGGACATCATGGAACCGCCTGCGCCGATGGTGGTAGCTACCGGATGCAATTCGTTTAATGCACCGATAATGCTTTGGGGGGAGTTATCGATGATTTTGTAACTCTTAATCGCGCCTTCTAATGCGAACTGTCCGCTTTTGCATTGTTGGTTTTTCGCAACGTACGGATACTCGGAAAGTTTAGCCGCCCCGCCTTTTTTCAAAAAACCTTCAGCTACTTTAGTAAAGAAGGAACCCTCACACATCCATTCACGGGCCGAGCAATCCATGGTGTATTGCGGGGAAAGAATGTTTATGTCTACTCCGCGCAGGCGGTATTCATCCTCAACCAATGCAGTGAATGCCACGTAAACACAAGAGCCACAAACTTTCTGGTCTTTAACTGGAGTAAGCTCCGCAAGGTTTCTTAAGTCAAAATTCGCTGGGGCATTTACTCCAGACTTTAAAAATTCAAAAGTGGGCTCTTGAGTAGACGCCGGAGGATTAACTCGCCCTGTTGCATAGGGTTGTTCTAGCTTTTCATATTTGGCCACACCACTAAAGATTCCGTCGTTAGCAAAGCCTGGTTGTTGGAAAGTAAAAAGTAGAATTAGAAATATGATTTTCATGTGTCCCCCGTGGGGTAAAGCATACAACAATAGGCCACTAATACAATGGCAAGCCTAGTCAGGCCTATAGGTCCCATTTGCTTTGTAGGTAATCACTGACATTTCCAATTTCAGAGGCCGTAAGCGCGCGGTTATAAAGAATAGCGTCACCCAAGTAACCATCAAGAATGGGCCAGTTGAAATTGGCGTCCCCCAAAATAACAAGGTCAGCTGGCAGCGATAACGAACCCACAGAATCGCCGTTATCACCGTTTCCGTTTATATAAAGAAAGCACGTAGACCCATTAAAATAGATACAAATCTGGTACCACGTAAGTTCAGAAAAAAAAGCACTTGAAGTAAGTTTCGGGAGAAGCTCTAACTCTACTCTCAGCGCAAATTTACCGGAATCTTCGATAAACTTAATTACGGGGTCCGCTTCAGCGCTGCCCAAAAGCACCATTTGGTCTACTAAGGTTTTTAAATTAAAAACCATAAACAGCGTCCAGGTACTAAACGGTCCGGTTTCAACGTTTCCGGAAAGTACGTTACCGGTACCGTCTACAACGGGATAACCATTCTTAGTTTCAAATCCCCACGGCATATTATTGGACGCAGTAAGTGTGGTGGCTGGTGGGGCCTTACTTAGCCATGTAGATAGCTCTGCGGGTGGGGTATTTCCGCCGCCACTTATGGTCGCATTGTCAGTGGGGTCTAACCATAACTGAAGATTTGAAATGCTAGCTGGGGTAAATGGCCCGGTTGTAATATTAGAACTAAAGCTTCTAGTGTTGTTATTTGCCCCGGAACTCCCGTTTATCGCTCTACCACTTTTGCCAGAAAATTGTCTTGGCATTTGGAATCTCCTTTTTAAATTCCGAGCAGACCCTTGTAATAATTGTCCATATTAAGTAGGTTTCCGGCGGACAAGACCGAATCAAAGACCGTAACGCCTAAGATGTCTCCGCGAAATGCCGTAAACCCGGCGGCTCCGTCATCAAACAAATTAAAATTTGCAGACTCAATAAACATTCCCGTTGTGTTTGTAGTGTTAGCAGACACGTTATTAATATAAAAAGTGCCAGCCCCTGATGTGTAGGTAACACACAGCCTTAACCACGTGCCCGTCGGTGCGGTTCCAAGTCCAGTATTCATAAATGCCCCGGTACCCGTCTTATAGACATCAAACTGAGAGGTAAGACCTAACTCAAGCGTCATTTGCCCGGCCCCTTGGGTATTGGAGCTTATAATAGCGTCAAACTGACGGAACGTGGTCACGTTAACTACGGCAAAAAGGGTAAACGTAGTTAAATCGGCCCCAATGTTTGCGCCGATAAGACTTGCCGCGCCACGCGCAATGCTTTTCCCGTTTACGATAGCGGTTTTATAGGTGGGTCGTAATCCGCCAGTGCCTTGGGCAAAGGAAAATGCGTTACTTGATTTATCGGTCCATGTGGCTATTGGGTCTCCATCTGCTGGGCTCCCCGCATTGATGGTAGATGCGTCAGTAGCATCTAACCACACCCTTAGTCCCGAAATGCTTGCCGGAGTAAATGGCGCAGCGCTCGCTGTAATGTTGGAACTAAAGCTTGTGATGTTATTGTCTGAACCTGCTGCAAAACCTGATGCCCTGCTATTTTGTTGTGCCATTATAATTTCATTATAACTAAAAAACTTTGCTACAATTTAATTAAATGAGCCATCAATTAGAAGAGCCGCGAACCGGCTTAGTTAGTGCGTCTTTAATTGAATAGCCCTTACTAAGCCTATACCAAATGGTGCGTGCACCAATTCCCACTTCTTTGCTCCATTGGGCCATGGTTTGTGTTTTTCCGTTATAAGAAAGCATTCTATTATTCTTTCGATTGTTTTGTTGTTCGCGCCAATTAGCCCATCGACAATTTCCGGGCTCATAATTTCCGTCACTATTAATCCGGTCTAAAGATTGTTTGTTTTTGGGCCTGGGTCCCATGTCTTTATAAAAGTTTTCAAACTTTTCCCAGCGCTTACACACTTTTATTCCTCTGCCACCATACCTATGAAAAAGAGAATATTTTTTATTTTCACACCGAAAGCGCATTGCCTGCCAAGCGTGAAACTCTGGCGACCCCGTCATCCCGTGTATTGTATTTTGTTTTTTTAATCTGTCCGCCGCCATTTCCGCGCTTAGGCACCCGCACGATTTACTATAGGAATATCGAAGCGTGCGGTCTAAAACCCTTTGTTTTGTGCCGCAATCGCAAACACAAAGATAAAAGCTGGCGCGTTTTTTCTGGTTTGCATATGTTTTTATAATGGTCCATCTATAAAACTTTTGTCCCACTTGATAATTTTTTGTTTTATTTTTAATACGCCAGGTCATGTGAATATCCCCTCTTTTGATACCATAAAATAAATGGACTACAGCTTAATTAGAAAAATTTGCAAGTGCGGCTGTGGCCGTGAATTTAGGGTATTAGAGACTAGCACATGTGAATACTATTCAAGTGCATGCAGCGGCATACAACCAAAGCCAGTAGACCCCCAAGTGTTAGCCAAGGTTAGGCGTGAAGCTAAAAAGATATATGGGGAGAGTTATGGTGGCTACAATGAAATCGACGGTAAGGACGAGTTAACGCTAGCACCCAAAGACGAATTAGATTCAGAATTAGAATAAGCATGGCACCGCCGGTTCCTTTAGGACATCGGTTTAAACGAAGATAGCCGCTGCTCCGACCGGCATTTTAAACAGGGGGATACATGGGAATATTTTCAATCATTGCACTCGTGATTAAGATTATTTTCAAAGCCCCTAAGCTTATCTACATAGGCCATGAAATCATCAGACTTATCGTAAAAATGAAAGACGTTCCACTTGCTGGTGATTTAGAAATTATCGGAGAGATACTGCGTTTGGTGCTTGAGGCGTTTGGATTATCTAAAGAAAAAGCGGTTAATAGCTTTATCGAATTAAGAGACCATTTAAAATCTCCCAACGCGATGGAAACAACCGCGGTAAATAAATTACAAGACTTAAGAGAAAAACTTAAGAAAGAGATGAATTCTGTCGTTAGTCATCCGTCGGATACAAAATTTGTTTAGTCTGCTCTACCGCGCCACAGTCATCACAAACATCTAGACAGTCATCGTCAGCATATAATTTACCGACGATGTTTTCTGATTCACAAACTGCGCAAACTTTAATTTTCATAATTAATAACGTTTTCCAGCTTAATCGTTAATAGTAATTATTGTAATTAACGCCACGCTGACTATTCAGTGTCGTCTTCATCTTGTTGCGGCTTTCTTTTTTCTTCATCAACTATAGGTTCTTTTTGCTCTGGCTCAATAAAGGTACAGGTGCAACTCATTTGTTGCGGTTTTTGTTTGCTATAATCGTACTTAACTTCCCACGGGTCTAGTTGAGCCTCGGCGATAGAACTGACTAAAAGTAACGCAATAAAATATTTCATACATCCTCCTAACGGCTGGGAGATTATTTATATTTAATAACCTCAATTAATGATTTGGCTTGAGCGGAGCCCCAGCCGTCAGAAGAAGACTGATTTGCTTGCAAAAGCACAATAGCATCACCACCACACCGGCATCCCCAGACCCTGGCTTGGTCGATGTTTCCTGTAACAGACCTGTCGTGAATAGCGCCTGCACCCGATTTAACGTCGAGTAGACAAAGCGTCTTATACTTTTTTTCTATTTCCTGTTTAGAAGTAAAAACATCTAACTCACAGGTATCTGCTTTGTAAGGGGCGTTATTGATTCGAGTCATGCTAACTGAAGCACAATTGGTAAGAATTACGACTAAGAAACCATAAATTAACTTTTTCATGTTAACCTCCGCTCGAGTAATTAATATGCATTTCATATGCCTCTGGGGCTTAAGGCTAAACAGCGTAAAGTGTGATGATTGTGGTGCATAAGACTGTTACAATTGACTAAAAGATATACAGAGAAATGAGTATCACACTGGCGAAATCTCCATGGCCTTCCCTATCATTTTAAACTTATAAACCACCCCATCTTTTAAACTTAATAACGCTGATTTTATCGTGCAATGAACCATGGGGGTTGGTTCCTTATTTTTCATGGTTTATATCTGTTATTTGTTTATATCTTGGGGTTCTTTTAAATGCGGCTACGTGGCTATTGATTGATTCTAATATATTAAAAAACCTTACCATGTCATCTTTGTTTGCCACCACAATTCCGTGATTTTTAAGACTACTTTCTACGCTCTTTAGATAGCTAATCGCCGTAGAAAATTTAAATGCGGCATTATCTTTATTGTACTTTCTGTATTCTGTTAGCAGGTCTTTTTTGCCAACCTTACGAATCACATGCGTTGCTACGCCGATATTAAATACTTCCGATTTTTCCCTATCCGTAAGTCTATCTACGATTTGTGTTTTTATTCTTACCCAATCATTTAGGGTTTTGTGGTGCATATTAATGCTTTTGGCATATTGCTTAAGCGTTAAACCAAATTCTTCTTCCCACCCTGGCTTCCTGGTGCCACCATGTTTAATCTCACAAGCTTTAATAGCTATCGTCGCAATCTGTAGATTATTAATTCTTTTATTTTTTAAAAGAGACTTACCTAACTTTACACACTCTACCCATGTTTTAATTTTTTCTATACTCGCAATAACTGCCATATCTTCAGGCGTGGCAGTGCTATGGGTTAGATTAACGCTTCCGTCTTTGTTTGTGATTTTCTTCTTAGCCAACCAATTGCGTTGATATTCCCGTTTAATTTCTTTGTCTAAGTAAGGCATACGATACAACTCCAGCCACCATAACAACACAACGCGTCTACTGTGTCAATTCTGTTGACTTCTATTTTGGGTGGTCTTATGGTCCGGGTTACCTATTGCGAGTGGGTGATGCGAAACGGTATGGTTAGTACAGAAAAATTTAGTGATATTAATACGCCGAAAAGTTTCGCTCGAGAGGCGTATTGATTTGCCCCTAGGACCTCGCAAGTTCTAGGGGCTTTTTTTTGGGTTGAATATTTTCATCTTAGGGGGGGGGGGTGCAACGTGGCACGCATAAACATTGAAGATTCTATTTGGAGTGATTCTAGGTTCATGAAGTTGTTGCTTAAATTACAAGACGAACGAACGGCTATTGGGGCGGTGGTTATGGCCTGGAAAATAGCTCAAAAATACTGGTGTCCCGATAAGAAGCCGATACCACACATTGAGTGGCTTAGGTCAAATATAGGCCGTGAATTTATTGATGTTGGGTTGGCTGACGAAAAGGAAGATGGGGTTTACGTAAGGGGGTCTGAAAAGCACTTTGCTTGGTGGTTTGAAAAGCAGGATGCAGGGCGTCGAAGTGCCGAATCCAGGAAGAAAAAGTATGGTTCGTCTCAACCGCAAAAACCAGACAATTTTGTCGAACAGACCTCGAACACTACTGACTTCTGTTCGAAGATTCCCGAACAGGTGTTCGAAAATCCTCGAACCTCTTTCTCTTCCTCCTTCTCTTTCTCTAACTCTAAAAAGAATATAAGACTAAAGGCACCGACTGACTGCGTCAGCGTTGCCCCCCAATCAAATTTGGTTGGGTTAAAAGTTCCCCAGAAGAAAAACCAATCGGAGTTTATTAAAGCTTACGTAGACGCTTACCAGGAGCGCTATAAAACACGCCCTAGCTGCATCGACGATTCAAAAACATGGGGTAGGGTAGGGCACTTCGTAAAAAACAGGCCTATGCAGGCTTGTGTGCACCTAATCCAAGTTTACTTACAGCTAGACGACCCTTGGTTTATTAAGAAATTTCATGACTTAGAGACATTTTTCCAGAACGTAAACAAAGTCGCAGTCTCGCTAAATCATGGCAGAGACCCGCTGACGCCTAAAACTACCGCCGAAATTATGGCGGAGATGGGAGACACATGACCCACCAAGCATACGCAAAACAAATAGACCGGCTAAAAAACGCATACGGCGATAAAAACTATGCCCCAGAACGCATAAAAACGCTGTTTACTAGGCTATCAGCCTGGACTGACGAAGAGTTCGCTATAGCTGTCGATAATCAGATTGCGAAGTCTAGGTCTGCCCCGCTGGGTGAAGAGTTGCTCGAGGAACTAGAGCTAGTCAGAAAACAGAAGCAAGCTGATTATTATAATACTTTCAGTAAGATAAATAACCCAGAAGAGCTAATGCACGAGGCAGCTAACGTGAATCAAACTGCTGACCCCGAATTCGTAAAAGCGTGCATAAAGCTACTAGCTGATAAGAACTCAGGCAAAATCAGCATGAAACAGTTCCTGGAGGGCTGCGACTTCCTGGACGACACAGCTAAAAAAATAAAAAAGCGTGGATGGGGTAAATAGCCAAAACCGGGTAGTGACCAACCCCTATAACGCGCTGATTTTGCGTTTAAACGAAAACGTCTAGAACAGAACTTACTAAAACTCGTTACGGTATTAAAGTTTTTAAGGTTTTCAATAGTGGGCATTTAAACGCAAAATCAGCGTTCCAAGCTTAATCACTAATTAATTGCGCCTAATTGCCCTTAGTGTTAATAAAACCAACATGAAAGCAATGGATACGGGTAAGACGCTAGAAGCTATAATCCTACCAGCCCTAGCCAGGAACGGGTATGAGTATGAGACCCAAGTGAACGTAGGGCTTAAGCCACATGGGGGGAAGCACGTTATTGACGTATTAGCCAATACCCCCACCAAGTCAGTTCTAATCTCGCTAAAGTGGCAGCAGTCTAGCGGGTCTACAGAACAGAAAATCCCGTACGAGTTAATCTGCTTACAGCACGCCATAGACGCGCATCAGAGCGCATTTGAGAAAGCGTATTTGGTCTTAGGTGGTGATGGCTGGTCAAAAAAAGAGTTTTATATATCAGGTGGGCTAGAGCCATATTTAAAAACGAAGAGCGTGGATATCGTTTCGCTAGACGGCTTTTTATCTAAAATAAACAAGAAGGCACTATGAAATTAAAAATTACTTTAGAGATTGAATTCGATGTCTACCCAGAAGACTTAAACGACCCGGCACCCACTCATGAATATTTAAGAGGTGTCTCTGATTTATTACTAGATGAATCAAAAGAATGGGTGTCTGGTAAATATATGGCAGCGTTTGCCAGGCTTCTTATTAACTGTGACGAAAACGAAACAAGCAGTAAGTCAGAAGTAAGAGATAACTAGCAGTAATTCAATTTGAGATTCCCTAGTGAAAGAATTTAAATACAACCTTCACCACAAGGCATCTAAATGCGCTGAAGGGCACAGTGACCATTTGGTCTATGGTGATTCAGTAATGACCGTTATAGCGCTTAACGAAGACGATGCTATTCGTAGGGCCAGAGCGGATATCCCACGAGAGTTATATAAATGCTTTAATGCGATAGAAGTGAAGATAATTTCAGTGACTAATGAGCCCACAAACTAACCCCTAGACATCCCACACGAAGTCATTTATTTTAACACCACGTTACATCCCAATAGATGTAATTCCTTCCCGGTCTAGGCATCAGGGCGTGCGAGTTCGTGTGCTTAGGCCGGGTTATTTCTGGAAGGATGTCACATGTCCGAAATGTCTGAAGATGAGAAAGTAATCAGTGTTCTCTACGCCGCCGTCTGCATCACATGCCGAAAGACATTCATGCGACGTGTGGGGGAAGACGTGACGGAATGTGAAACGTGCCGAAAGCCGGATGAGGCTATGTCCAAGTCAGTGATGAGGCGAGTAGCCATTCAAAAGGGTGAGGAATGATTTTAAGGTTTACCGAGGCGGCGTGGGAAGCTGTGGCAATACGTGGGACAGTTCAACGGGCTGAGTCTCTTAATCACTGTAAGCCCTGAAGCCACTGGGGACACGCAATCTACGGATTTAAAGTTCCGAGCCTTAAATGACGCAAGGACGGTGAAAGTCCGTCTATATTCCGTGCGATTCGGATAAGAACATGCCAGCGTCGCGACTGGCCCTCGGTAAAGTATTTGGAGTGAGTATGAAACTTAAAGACGGTATATCGCTACAGGATTTGATGGATGCTAGGGATTACATTCACGAACGGTTTATTGATGAATATACAGAGGACATCCCCGATACGATTCCAAAATTGCAGGCGATAGATATAGCAATACTCAAACACATTGAAGACATGTGGGTGAAGGAATGAAACGACCATTTCAGGTGGGGGATAGAGTAGTCGTATACTGGTACCCCGTTCGTTACACCGGTAAGGTGATAGAGATAACTAATAAAGGACGTGCGTTAAGTGTGCTAAAGGATTCTGATGGTGTTGAAATTTTGGCCTTACCACAACAATGTCGCAGGTTAATTCCCAAGAAGCGGCGGAGTGTGTGGTTAAACTTAGACATGATTACTAGCTATGTACAGGGAGAGCGGGTGAACCATTACGTTGTGCGGATGAGAGAGGAACCAGCGGATGGATATATAGAATTTGTCGAAAGGAAACCAAAATGAACTGTGGTCAATACTTCGCAGCGACTGAAATAATCATGGCGTTAATGCGTCACCCGAAACTTGAGCAAGTAATCCTACAAGCAGATACACCACTGAAGGCATGTGTACTGTGAATTTATCCAAAACTATCGCCGATATGCTTGAATTGGAGAAGAGGGCCACTGAACGCTGTGGAACGTGTGGTAGTCGAGTGGGAATATATACCACTAAAGAAGGAACTGGTTCATATGAACCGTTTCCAGTAGATAAATTGGTAGAAATTGCCGAGGCGTTGAGAGAGGCCAAGGAAATATTAGAAGATTTTGATAGACGTAAAGGATTGTATTGGTTGCAGCAGTGGGGAGAGTGATGAGCCGTAAGCTACGTACATCTGAAGTGATTCACCGATTTGATGAATCCCTATCGTTCTATAATCGTAACCACGATACGTCCTACGCATTTACCCATGATGATACTCACATAGTGATTACTAGAGCACCTAGCGATGGTGTAGATGTCGTTGCTAAGTTAGAATTCGAAGCCGTGTTCAACGCAATGCACTTAAGCCTCAGAAGTAGAAATAAGTTTGTAAGAGATGCTATCACGCCGTAACTAACCCACCCACGAGTTATATTACGGCGCGGCAGTCTAGCAGTAGATTTGCAACTCCATCATAAACTAAGGGGCCCATCAGGTAAACCCAATAGACCCCCTAGATAATTCGACAACACCGCTTTACAGATATTGTTATAACTCAGAACACAACGCCCTGAGTTAATCACGATTATATCAGCCACAAATTGACCACACTAGCGTGTTAAGGTATTAAACTCGAATGGGTAGCGATAAAGTAAAAAAACAATTAGATAAAGTAGTTGAAAAGATGACCTTACGACGTAAAGAACTAGGCATCTCTCAAAAGCAATTAGGTGCGTATTGCGGCGTAAACAGAGTAAGCATCCTACGCCAAGAGCATAAGATTTGTTACCTACGCGCTGATAAGTTCATGATGGCTCGTGAGTATTTAGGTGTCTGATTCACAGCTTCTTCTAGTGATTAAGAAGCTAGAAGCGATTGTGTTAGAATTAGAGACAGATAACCGTGAACTTCGTCGGGAATTACAATACCTAAAAGACAGGATACAAAGTGGGCAAACGAAAGAAGATAGCAACAACCCCACCTCCTCCACCTAATCCTGTAGGCAGACCCAGAAAAGAAATCAATAAAGAAGAGTTTGAAAAGCTATGTGGTCTTCATTGCACTGAAGAGGAAATAGCCGGATGGTTTAACTGTTCTGTAGACACCATAGATAACTGGTGTAAGCGTGAGTACGGCCTCAATTTTTCGGAGACATATAAAACCAAATGCGCACCGGGTAAAGTATCGCTACGCAGAAAACAAATGGAAGTAGCAATGAGTGGTAACGTGGGTATGCTCATTTGGTTAGGTAAGGTTATCTTAGGTCAAAAAGATACAGTAGAACATATGGTTCGTGCGGTGCAATCTGACGAGGTTAAAACGCAGATATCTAATATGTACGGACGTATCGAATCAATGGCTCGAGAATTAAAGATGAAGCACATACCCCAACAACCAGAGCAAGGCCTACTAGTAGAATCATGCCAAACACCACAAGCTCAGAGCTAAGTCTTATTGAAGATATTAAACGCTTACCTGAAACTCTCCAGGTAGATGCTCTTAAGAAGTTCGAGCGTGAATTATACAAGTCATCTGTAATGCTCACTGGTCGTCATCTCCTAGGCTATAAAGACCTTACAGAATATACCCACGGCGATGTAATCCATAGTCTAGAGGCAGCATCAAAACGCAAACTTATCGTAATGCCTAGAGGTACGTTTAAGTCATCGCTATGTTCTGTGACCTATCCCATTTGGTTATTACTGAATAATCCCAATCTTAGAATCCTGTTAGACGGTGAGCTCTATTCCAATAGTAAGAACTTTTTACGTGAAATTAAGATGCACCTAACTAACCCATACCTAACCGGGCTATTTGGTAACTTTAAGAATGATACGTGTTGGAATGAGGGTGAGATTATTATCAACCAACGCACTAAGAATTATAAAGAAGCTAGCATCACAGCATCAGGATTAGGCGCTGAGAAAACAGGTCAGCATTACGATGTGGTTCTGGTAGACGACGTTAACTCACCTGAGAATTCTAATACTCAAGAGAAGAGAGATAGGGTGATTAATCACTATCGCTACCTAACCTCAATCTTAGAGCCTGAGGGTATATTGTGTATTATTGGTACTAGGTATCATGAGAGTGACTTGATTGGATGGGTGATTAAGAATGAACTTGAATGGGGGAAGAAAGATGAAGGTTAAAGACTTAAATCCTAACCCACAGAATCCTCGTAGAATTGACGATGATTCACTTAACCGTCTACTTCGTACACTTAAGAAGTACGGTGACTTATCAGGTATCGTTTATAACCAGAGAACAAAGCAATTGGTTGGTGGCCATCAGCGAACCAAGGTCTTACCTGAAGATGCAAAGATAACCATTGATAAATCATACCTACCACCTACCACTGTCGGCACTGTCAGTGAAGGATATGTAGAGTTTAACGGCGAACGCTTTAAGTTCCGTGTGGTTGATTGGGATAGAGACACAGAACACGCAGCTAACGTTGCAGCTAATACCGGTGCAGGTGAATGGATGTATGCAGACCTAGCAGGATGGTTACTAGACCTAGACGCTAAAGGCTGGGACATTGAAGATATGGGATGGAGCATGAAAGAGTTTGAAGACTTATGTGCACCAGATATTAAAGAAAAGAAAGTTAAGGGTGAGGTTATTTGCCCTAAGTGTGATTACAAGTTTAAGAAGTGAGGGCCGGGCTCGCACCAGATTACTCGCCATGGAAGTGTCTAACAATGCTGGGTTCCTAACCCAGAAGTCCACGCCGCCTCACTCCCAACAATTATCATGACATCCCAAACGCAGTCTATTAATTTAACACCGCGTGAACCATAGTTGTTTATATTTGGGACATAAATATCCGTATTGGGATTATAGTTCAGAACGGTTATCTCACGAGGATGACACCTGGGATTGGTTCACGATATACGGCTATTGTATGGACTGTGGTGAGTACGACACCGGCAAGTTAATGAGAGTTCGTAGGTCGGTATCTTTATGGTCGCGGTTTATTAAGTTTATTTGGGGGTATCATGGCACATGTCGGTGAAGTCGAATCATTTAATCCATTTCTAGTAGAACAATACGTAAACACACTGCTTCATGCAGATGAAACAGAGCGTGCGTTACTGGTTCTAGATAACGTGCCCGCATTCTACCGCGATAATCCCCCTGAAAACTTACGTAAGCTTCGCGCCGATATCTTAAGAGCCAGAATTACTCCTCATGGTTATCTTGAGTGTGAATATGACTCAGCGGTAAATGTGGAAAGCGCCGAAGAGTATATGAAGCTGTCACGCTTTCAATTCGTTGAAGATGCGGTGAAGGAATATAACCAAAGGGATATAACACCACATATTGTGGACTGTGGTCCAGGTGAGTACATCATTCCTATTGGTTTAAAGGCTAAGGGTTACAAGTTTACGTATAAGCCCTTGTCCATGGACCAAACAGCTAAAGCGAAAGCAATGCCGCTTATTATTGACCATATTAAATTAGAGAATAAAGACGCTCCTAATATATTCTGTGCGTTAGAAATCATAGAGCACTTACCAGACCCAATAGACCTTGCGACTGAATGCTTATCGCATTGCAATGGAATGCCAGAGATGATTCACATGTCTACGCCGCTATATACTTACGATGGACGCGTTAAGGATTGGAATAAAGTAGGGGGTCTTCCGCATCTAAGAGCGTACACTCCTAACGAGTTTTTCATGACCGCTAATAAAATATTCCCTGGATACAAGTGGGACTTATTTCCAGGGCAGATAATTTCATTAAGGGGTGTTAGACTAGATTTATTAAAGGCTAACGCCAATAAAGTTTAGGAGACCATTCTAATGGCAAGAGAAGCAGATATTCATGGTTTTGGGGCGACAAACATCGCAATCCCCACCAACGCACCGTTTTTAATTCCTGAAGAAGCAGGGCAAGTATCAGGCACCCTAAAACTACTTAGTGGTAGCTCACTTGAAATCTGTGGCGTACCTATTGGCGTTACCTACACCGGAACGTCTCTTACTTCACTCCCCGGCAAAGGATACTTACTTGGTACAAGTGAAGTATTTAACTATTCCGGTCCTGCAAGATATTACCTTGCAGCTACTGGTGCTACTGCAGTTTGCTCAATCATTCGTGGCTACGGCCCAGGATTCTAAATGCTAAATCAGTTTAGTATGAACCTAGGTGGTTCTGGCGGTGGAACCACATCACCACTTACCACTAAGGGTGACGTGTATGGTTACTCTACTACCAATGCAAGAATACCAGTCGGAGCAGATGGTTTAGCGCTTATCGCTGATAGCACTCAAACGCTGGGCGTTGCATACGGTTCACCACTCCTTAATCCCACATCAACCGCGGTTACTACTGAGTTATTCGATGATTTTGGGGTATATACCCTAGGCTCTCAAGTGGGAACCTTCGCTTGGTTTTATCAGGGTACCGCTGCAAGAGACATTTGCCTCTCTACCGAAAAAAACAGAATGGGAATGGTTAAATTCCCAGTGTCCTCTGCCACGTCCGGCGGAATGTTTTGCGATACCTCACAAATTCTATTAGGCGGTGCAACGGTTACATGGGCAGCTGCGACTTATATCAGTGTTGCGCCAGACGGTACAGATAACTATTTGTGGCGTGTGGGTCTTAACGATTCTTATTCCACCACGGTAAACGGTTGTTACTTCACAATCGACAGAACCCTGTCCACAACCAATTGGGTTGCGGTTACTGTAAAAGCGTCTGCAGTAACCAGCGCCGATACAGGAATTGCCTTTACCGCATCAACATGGCGAAACATGAGAATTGTTATCGATAGCGCCGCTGCCAGTGCCAAGTTTTACATCGATGGCTCGCTTGTAGCGACAAACTCTACTAACCTACCTATCGTAGGTATCGGTCCTATGAGTTATACGGCCAGCATCGCCTCAGCCGTCACCAAAACCACACGTCTTGATTGGATGTACTTAGGATTTAATCCGGGTACAGCGAGAGGAACTTTCTAATGAAATACGTAGCATTTAAAACTTATGGAATGATGGGCAATAAGAAATATCCCGATGCTTATCCCGCTCTTTGTCATGAATATGAATCGGTAGAGGGAGAAAGCCCTTACAATCCTAAAGAATACCTACTCATGACCGTTGAGGAATATAAGAATTATCAGCAAGCGATGGAATTCCTGTACGCCGAAGCCGTAGCCAAAGCTAACCTAACCAAACGACCGTGGTATAAATTCTTTTCTAAATGAGTAGATGGTCAGTCGTATATAAGCGAGCGATTCAAGACGATGGGACGTTACTCTTCCCAGAAAGGCTAACCCGTGAATTTTTGGATAATGCCAAGAAGACGATGGGTAGTTACATATTTGCCAACCAGTACCAAAACGAAGTCATTCCAGACGGTCAGCAGTGCTTTCAAAAGCATTGGATTAGATATTATTCAGAACTCCCTAGCACTACTAATACTTTCGCTTTTATTGACCCTGCAATTAGTGAATCTGACTCTGCTGATTATACTGGCCTAGTCGTAGTAAGCGTTGATGCTGCACAGAACTGGTATGTAAGACACGCATCACGGCAAAAGATTAACCCAAGTAAGATTATAGAACTCTGCTTTGAGGTTCATAGTAGGTACAAGCCGCTTTATATTGGCGTAGAAGACGTAGCATTCCAAAGAAGTATTATTCACTTTGCATTTGAAGAGATGAAGCGCCGTGGCATTCAAATACCACTAGGCGGAGTTAAAAGAGGAACTGATAAAACGAAAGAGATGAGAATACTATCCTTAGTCCCTAGGTTTGAGTGGGGAAGTATATTATTATCTCAAGGGTTACATGACTTAGAAACTGAACTATCTCAATTCCCAAGAGGCTCTCACGACGATATCGTCGATAGTTTAGCCTCGATTGAACAAATAGTTCATTATCCACAGAAACAGAGGAGTAGAAATGAAGCACCAAACCCCAACGACCCAGGCTATGAAAGCTGGTACATCAAACAACTCATTAGGAAATCAAATCGAGGAGAACAACAGGGATAAAGGCGCAGTCACTCATAGTGAACTAAACCAATTCCTAGATGCAGTTACCAGAGCCAAAATGTTCCCCCAACTTGGACCTAATGACGTAATCCCAAGCGTCGAAACAAGCCGTAATGTATGCCAGTACTACAACAAAGATATGGAAGCGTTTGATAAAGTTGGTTACTTCACCTTCAATGGCGTTAATGTTTACGAAGAAGGTAAAAAAGAAGAAGCACAAAAAAGAGACGCCGCTCGGGCAAACATCTGATGACTGACATGGTTATAATTGGTCTTGTGGTATCCTTAATTTTATCTAACGCTTATTGGATGTTTCAGGTTCAGCGTTTGGTTAATAAGCTAATGTGTCGTGACTTTGCCGAGTATCAGCGCGTTACACATGAGCCAGTCAGAAAAAAGCCAGAACCGCAAATGTTCCACGTGGAACCAGTAGATGATTTAAGCGTATTAGATAATTTCAAAATATAAATAATTGGGGTTGGGGAATATGGGCGTCTTTGACGATATTAAAACAAAGTTAGGTATTAATACTCCCACAAGTAATGATGCTTCCCCTATCTCCGACCCTAATGAAACTCAATTTGGTGAGCTTCCACCCATTCAAGACGTAATGGAGCAAACAGATAGTGAAAGACGCATTGCTACCTACGTTAAAAACCAAGTAGAAGAAGCTAGAATTAGCTCTAATCGCATAGCTCATGAAGCGGTATGGCTGACTAACATTGCTTATCTCATGGGTTATAGCGCTACATACAACCCAGTTACACGAAACTTCGTTAATAACGATTCACCTACCAGGGCTATTAGACGTAACCGTGTGCATGAAAATATCATTCTGCCTGCTGTGCAAAATAGATTGGCTAGAATGCTTAAAAACCCGCCTCGTTATGAAGTTTTGCCTGATAACCAAGATACAGACAGTGAAGAATCAGCGCGCCTTGGCCTGCAAGTTATCAACATGGTGTGGGATAAGGAAAAGATTAATAAAAAGCGTATTGATATGGGTATGTGGCTACAAGAATGTGGTCATAGCTACCTAAAGCTCTCTTGGGACCCGACCAAAGGACAAATGATTGAAGACCCGATTACGGGTGAGGTGTCTAGACAAGGATTCTTTGATGTCTCTGTGCTTAGTGCATTAGAGGGATATCCAGACCCACAAGCAAAAAGCTTTGAAGAGTTAAAGAAGTTTACCGAAGTAAAAGTACGTAAGCTTGAATACTTTAAGCAGCATTACCCAGAGCGTGGAGATGCCGTAAAAGAAGAGGGTGCGTGGTTACAATCGATTCAATACGAACAACGCATTAACTCTCTAACTAATTCAGGACTTACCGCAGCTAATAGCACAGAGCTTATGAAAAACTCGGCTATTGAGCTTAATTACTACGAGCTTCCCTCTGAGAAATACCCAGGCGGTCGTCACATCATCGTAGCTAACGGCGTACTACTTAAATACGATTCACTTCCCTCTTACGATGGGATAGACCCAGCGTCTGCCATGATTCCTATCGCCAAGTTCGATGATATTTTAATTGGTGGTAAGTACTTTAGTGAATCAGTTATCACTCACGCAAGACCTCTTGCAGACCAATACAATCGTATCCTGCAACGTACAAGCGACTGGGAGAATAAGCTTATAGCCGGGAAATTCATTGCGGCTAGGGGCCATGGTCTTACCCAAGAAGCATTAAATGACCAGTCCGGTGAAGTGGTTGAGTACGACCAAGTGCCTGGCGCTGCAGAGCCACACGCCATGCAAATTCCGGTTATGCCTCAGTATGTTTATACGAGCCGTAACGAGATTAAAAAATCGATATATGAAATCTTTGGCCTAGGTGAAATATCCCGTGGGCAATTGCCTTACGCAGGCATACCTGCCGAAGGTATTCAACTTATCCTTGAGCAAGATGAAACGCGCTTGGGCATTGAAGTAGAACAACACGAACACTCTTACGCAAGATTTGGTGAGCTTATCCTTCGTTTTGCTAAGAAGTTTGTGCTGACGCCAATGAAACTCAAAGTAAAAGAGGGTGGTAAGCTTCAATTTAAATCGTTTACGGGTGAGCAAATCACAAGCTTTGATTGCACTGTAAAACGTGGAAGCACCATACCCAACTCCAAAGTATTAGAGCGTCAAGAAATCATCAACGCGTGGAAGACTGGTCTCTTAGGCAATCCTCAAGACCCAACTACCATTGAGCAAGTGCTAGGCATGATTGAGTTCGGGCACAACGATGATTTATGGAAAGATGTGGTACTTGATAAGTATCAAATCAATAAATCCATTAAAGAGATTGAGCAAGGCATACCCACTCAACCTAATAAGTTAGATAATCACGCACTGCATATTATTGAGAAGAATAGATATCGAAAGTCAGATAGGTTTGCGCAACTACCGCCTGAGTTTAAGAAGCTTCTTATCGACGATATTCTAATTCACACGGATATGGCAGTGGGTATGATTAATCCACAGCTTGAAAAGCCTCCGGTAGACCCAGGTAGATTACAAGAAATGGAGCAGCAGGCACTAGCTTCAGAGCCACCTGGAATGCCTAGCCCTACACAAACCGGACTTGAGAATTTGCCTAATCAGTAGCAAAATATTAATATAACAAACTTCGATACGGAGACCTAAACACATGAATCAAGGCGCACTAAAAAACGTACTTAAAGCTCGCAAAGGTAAAGGCGTCGATATCACCATCATGTTAGGCCTACCCAAAGACCAAATGAATGAAAAAGATGACCTTGCTCCAGACTTAGAAAAAGATGAACAGTCCATGGACGGCTCTGAAAAAGATTTAGCCGTGGGAGCTGATGTAGATAGCGGTGAAATGCTAAATGCGAATCCGGTTAAAGACCCGATGCATGAAGACGAAGCCCAGGATATGAATTTAATTAAAAAAATGCTCATGGCTGGCGGTATTGGCAAACGCGGCATGATGAGCTCTAAGATGAAGAAGTAATTAGTAATCAACGGGGGTTAAATGGGGGATTATTTCGGCGTTGACCAAAACGCCATTGTTAATAGCATGGGTACGTCTGAGCCTGCCTCAGACACGGCTCCAAGTTTAGATACAAACACAGAAAGTTTAGAGACTTCGAAAGCACCTACACCCGAGACAACCAAGGAGGAAATCCTTGAGCTCGATAAGTTAGAGCGCTTTCGCTTTGATGGTAAGGACTGGTCCCCAAAGGACTTGAAAAACGCTTACCTAATGCGTGAGGACTATACTAGGAAAACGCAAGAAGTAGCTGAGGCCCGCAAATTCGCGGATAACTTCAAATACGATGTGCAAGCCCTAGTAAAACAACCCAGTCTGATGGATAAATTCGCAAGTATTTATCCTAAAGAGTATGTGCAATCGGCAAAAGAAATTTTGGCGATGCTCAAATCTCAAGGGGTTGCGCCTAGTCCCGATAATCAGGCACAAGCACCACAAATAGACCCTAATTTCGTTAAAGAAATTGACGATATTAAAGGTTGGATTCAAGAGCAAAATCAACAACGTCAGCAGCAGCTTCAAGAACAAGCAAGTACTTGGTTAGATAACCAGTACTCTGCACTCGGGAAGAAATATCCAAATGCCGCGAAGGTTGAAGAGATTGTTACTGCTAGAGCCGACTATTTAATGAGTCAAGGAAACAAGGTGGACGAGAAAGTTTTAGATAAACTTTTTTCAGACCTTGAAAAAGAAATGACGGATAGATTTTTGGTGCCGCAACAAAACAAAGTGAAAGAACAACTTAAAACGGGATTACGAGGCAAAGACGTGGGTAAGGGTGGGGTTCCAGCTTCCGAGGGGCCTAAGAAGTATAAGGACTTTAAAGAAGCGACAGCTGCACTATTATCTGACCTCAGGGCCAAATAATCCCTCAACCTAAAGGGATACAATAATGGCAAATCAATTCCAGAGTATTACCTCTGGCCTTGCGGAGCTTAAGAATTACTACCAAGGCCCGATGAAAGACCAATTAAACGAAGAACTACCTATTATGCGTGGTGCAGAAAAGGTGAAAGAAGGATGGAGCGGCTACCAAGTTGTTCGTCCTTTAAGAGTTCGTCGTAACCAAGGTATTGGCGCAGTATCTGATGGCGGAACTCTTCCTGCTATCGGTTACCAATACACGCAACAAGCGACCATCAGTGCGAAATTCAACTACCTTCGCGCTGGTGTCACTGGACCTATGATTAAGTCGTCGCAATCAGACAAGGGAAGCTTTGTCCGTTCGGCTGCTTATGAATTAGAAATGGGTTTCAAGGATAAACTTTAAGGTCCTTGTAAAATCTTCTCTGATTGACTTGGAAGCCTGGTAGCAGGTGACAGGGGGCAAGCGAAAGCAGCCTGAACGACTAAGTGAGAAGACCCGAAAGGGATGCGATAGTCTGAACTTAGGTATAACAAAAGAAGCCTAAGAGGGAACCCGAAGAGGAACCCCGCCCGAAAGGGTAGTAACAACGCGCTAAAAAGTGACCTAAATCGGCAGTTGAGTTGGGATGGAACGGGAACGCTAGCTTTGGCTAACGCTACTTCCGTTGCCACCTCGTCGCTTGTGATTAAAGGCCGTGAAACTGGAGCCCCTGCACTTCAATTCGTAGACGTAGGTCTTACGTTTGATGTGGTCTCGGGTTCCACGATTGTGGCTCAAGGGATTACGGTTAACTCTATTGCCGGTGGAACTCCCACGGGAACTACGGCTACTCTTAACTTGAGTGCGCCTGTAACTGTGACTGTCGGCGATAAAATTATCCGTTCTGGTAGCCAAAATCACGAAGTACAAGGACTTCTCTACTCCTTAGACGGTGGAACTACTACCATCTACGGTGTTGATAGAAGCACTTATATTTCTTATCAAGGTAACAGCTCGGACATGGCCTCTGGTCAATTAACGTTGGATGCGATGCAAAACATCTATAACGAAGCAAATCGACGTGGCGGAGCGAAATTAGCTGCGCTGTATACCGATTACACTTCGCAACGCTATTACCAAAAACTACTCACCGCTGATAAACGGTATGTAAATACCATGCAAGGCGATGGTGGTTTTGCTTCCAAGGATAAATCGTTCTTGGAATTCAACGGTCTTGCGGTTGTGGCAGATAAAGACTGTCCTACCCGCATGTTCTTCTTAGACCAAGACGCGATTAAATTATACGTTTTGGCCGAGATGGAATTTGCCGATGAAACCGGTTCTATGTACATCGCCCAAGTCAGCGCTGATGCGTTCGAAATGCGAGTTCGTTATTTTGCGAACTTGTTTAACGAACAACCGGCGGCTTGTGCAGTTCTTAAAGGGTATATCTCTCCGTAATTTGGGGGTTTTAGGTGATAAGGGACAAAATTAAATCTTTAAATAGACAATTAAAAAGCCATGACAGTGAGCTTTTCTGCCAAGAGACGCACGCTGGGCGAATTGATATCTATCGAAAGAGTAAATGGGGTTCCAAACCACCTGAATTTATCTTTTGCTTGACTGAGGACTGGACGGTTAATAGCCGTCCGGTTCCTTGGGGCAATGACGTAGTTATCAACAGAATTAAAGCTCATGACTTATGGCGTGATGATAATTTTGTTGAAGAGGTCCTTGCCGACCAAGAGAAAGAGCCTGAAAGACAAGAGAAAGCCTTACGAAATAGTATAGAATCGTTCTTATACGATTTTAGGCGTCAGTTTGCACGTGCTACTGATTCCGTTAATACAGCTAACTTAAAAAAAATCTACCGAAAGGGATTATAAAATGGCCATTGTAAATAGAGACTTATATTCAACTCAACAACGGGATAGTTATTCCACTGCACTTGCTCCCACGATTACGGGAACAACGTACAGCTTAATGACTGTTCCTTATCCTTCGACCCTTATCGCAGCTAACGTTGCGGCTAATGGATTGTCTGGAGCTCCTAACTTCAGCTTGTGGTTACAACGTTTTATCGCTGGTTCTGGTATCACCAGTATCCCGATGGGAACGTCGCAAGTTATCACCGCGTTTGGAACCTCTGGAGCTATCGGATTCTCGTTAAACGGGTCTGGAGCTTCTTTCCCGTTGCTTGCTGGTGATGCGCTTATCCTGTCGACTGCTGCGGCGAACACGTCGACCAACAGCACGAGCGTGACTATCGTTCTTCAAGCCTTGCAAGACATCAAATCGCATTTTGGTGTTGCGTAAGAACCTCTGTTGATGGCGGGGTAGGGGGAATGTATGCCCCTTACCCTGTCTTTATAGGTGATAAATGTTATTTAATAGAGCTCTTGGTATTCCAAATTTAAACGTAGTAGCTAAAACCTCTAACTACACCCTTACTCTTGCTGATGATGTAGTTACGGGAAGTGTAAGTGGGGGTACGTTTACTCTGACCCTTCCAAGCGCTGTAGGCATTACAGGTAAGCAGTATTTACTTAAGCGTACCGACCAAACGCTTGGGACAATGCTAAGCATTGCGACAACTAGCTCACAAACGATTAACGGGGTAACGACCACTACGCTTGCTACGCAATATGAAGAGCTTGTGGTTATTAGTGACGGCGCTAACTGGCAGGCAAAAAGATATTGGCCTTCTGTTGTAACTTCGTACACACCGACTAGCTCTTGGGTATCTAACGTCACGGTAACGGGGTCTTGGCAAAGAATTGGGGATTCAGCGCGCATAAAAACGCAAGTGCAGTGTACTGGAGTTCCCACTAGCGCAATTCTTACGTGTAACATTCCCACTGGCCTTACCATCGATACGGCTAAACTTTTAAGTACTGCAGTACAAGAAACACTTGGTTTTGGTAAGGTGAATGATTCGAGCGCCGCTCTATACCAAGTTACGGTGAGATATAATTCTACTAGTTCCGTGGTTTTGATTAACCTTGGGGCTACGGGTACCTACGTTGATGAGCCGGGTGCTGTAAGCCAAGTTTCCGGCGCGCCGATTAGTTTTAATACCGGGGATTTTGTGAATTTTGAATATATCGTTCCCATAACCAACTGGAATGCATAACTATGGCAAATAAATATTACTTATTACAATTTGGCTCGGGTAACCCAGCATCTAACACGGGACTTAGTCCTACTCTTAGCACTTTTAAAGTACTACCAGCAGGGGCTGCGGTTACGGCGCCTGGAATTACCGAGTGCCCCACATCTTCTGGACTTTATTACTTTGCCTATGACCCGATTGGTTCAACAACTCCTATATATTTTGTGTGTGATGGTGGTAGCTCTCTTACTACGAGTAACCGCTACGTAGCAGGGACTGTAGACCCAACCGATGCTATTGACCAATACGGACAAAGCTTAATTGCAATCGGCAATAGCATGATTGCTCAAGGCGTTACGCTACTTTCTTATGTGGGTGGGTTAAGTGGACTTATTGGTAATGCCTCTAGTTCATTCGGTTCAACATCGGTAGACCCGACTACTATCTTTGGTTATTTAAAGCGCGCACAAGAATTTAACGAAGGCAATAGCGTCTTCGATAAGACCGCTGCAACGTGGAATATTTATTCCCGTGGCTCTAGCACAATCCTTGCGGTTAAAACGTTGTCTGACAGTTCTGGTAACGTGACTAAAACGTAAAGTTCTATTAAATTACACCTCAACATGGGTTGGGGGATTAATGAATAGACCTACTATTGCGCTTGCTTGCATTTTAAAGAATGAAGTAGAAAACTTACCGCGCTTACTTAAATCTGTTGATGGTTGTTTCGATAAAATCTATTTATCAGACACCGGCTCTGACGATGGCACCGTAGAGCTTATCAATTCCTACATCGAATCTGGCATTAATCCCTCAAATACCCCTATCTATTTACAGCAGTTTGAGTGGCCAAATAACTTCGGTGAGGCCAGAACTAAAAGCTTTGAGCCCGTAAAAGAAGATTACGCAATGTGGATAGATTTAGATGACGTGCTATCTGATAGGGCGGCATTTATTGAATGGCGAGATACCATCATGTCCATAGCCGATTTCTGGGTGGCTACGTACCACTACGCAAGTGACGCTAACGGTAATCCTATTGTGAGTTTTGCTAGGGAGCGGGTAGTTAAAAGAAGTCACAACTTTAAATGGAAGTATTTTGTACACGAAGGAATGAGCCCAGAAAGTAAATTCCCAGTAGCCATTCAATACGCTACCAGCTGGTCTGTGGTTCATAAGCGAACCGAAGACGACATGAAAAAAGATAAGAGCAGAAACTTAACTCTATTTGAAAAAAATAAAGACGGTATTAATGGCCGCATGCTCTATTACTGGGGTAAAGAGCTGTTTGAAAATAATCAGCCCCTAGAAGCCATTCAAAAGTTGTTTCAAGCTATCGAAGATAAGACCGTAGAGGGTCACGATAGAATCATGGCGATTCAATACGCATGTCTCTGTGCCATGAGATTAAACGAGCTTGAAAAGGCCATTGCGCTTGCTCATAACGGTTTACAGCTAGACCCTAACCGCGCTGAGTTTTTCATAGCCATTGCAGATTGCTACGCAAAGCTAAACCAAGTGCATAACGCTATTCCCTTTTACATTACGGCTAGTAATTGCAGGCATGACGATAGCTCTAAGATTAAGGGCCCTATGTTTTCCCACAAGGAAAGCTATACCACTTACCCTCACATTCAGTTGTGTCGCATCTACGTACACATTGGGGATTTAGAGAAGGCCAAGGCTCACCTAGAAATGGCCAAGGGATATATCGTTACCCAGGAGATGGTAGATTTAGAGCGTGAGCTTATTAAGATAGAGCCTAATTCGCACCTACCAGAAATTAATCTTTGTAAGCACTCAGATGACATTGTGATTACTGGCCTTCCCGTTGGTCCCTATGAGTGGGATGAAGAGGTATATAAAACTAAAGGCATTGGCGGTAGTGAGACAGCAGCTGTTGAAATGGCAAGACAGCTTCACGAGCTTACCGGTAGGAACGTGCTCGTATTTAATAACCGTGCTACCGAAAAGCATTTTGGCGGAGTTAAGTATCTACCCGCATCTAATTTGATGAAGCTTATGGGAGATAAGATTCCCAAGGTGCACATCGCCTGGCGACATAACATTAAATTAACTCATGGCCCTATGTATTTGTGGTGTCATGACCTCTTTGCCGGTGGGATTGAAAATCATAAGAACTATGAAAAAGTTCTGGCCCTAAGTGAATTCCATAAGAACTACTTAAAAGTTCTGCATTCCGTACCAGAGGATAAAATCCTAGTTACCAGTAACGGTATCAACCTAAGTAAGTTTGAAGGATTAGACACCGGGTCTAAAGATGGCCAGCGCGTTGTATTTAGCTCAAGCCCCGACAGGGGACTAGACAGAGCGATGCGTGTGATGGACGAGGTAGTAAAGCACCTGCCAAAAGCAGAACTACACGCCTATTACGGCTTTGATAACATGTACAAGGCGGGTAGAAGCGCTGAGGCTGATAAAATTAAAGCAATGGCAGCCGAGCGGCCTTACGTGCACATGCATGGCAACATTGAGCAAGGACAGCTTTATAAAGAGCTAGCCAAAGCAAAAGTCTGGTTATATCCCACGAACTTCTTAGAGACGTATTGTATCACCGCGTTAGAAATGCTTGCGTGTAAAGTATTTCCGATTGTTCGTAACTACGGCGCACTCCCTCATACGCTTCGGGGCTGTAAAGAGGCGCTTCTTCTTGGCGATTGCATAACGCTAGATGAAGTGGATTCTTATGCGAAAGAAGTGGTGCATGCACTTGGGATGGATAAGTGGAAAACGATTAATTATGACTTAACGCCGCACTCTTGGCAAAATGTAGCTAAGTCCTGGTTAGAGTTTCTGCCTCTATAGTATATTATTAAGTAATGGCCCATCATTACTCCATTAAGGCTACATACAATGACTTTAGTCTTTTAGATGGGGGTATATGCGCTAAGAGCCCAGCGGATGATTTAATTTTTTCTCCGCTTAGTATTACGACGTTTGGCTTTCTTTATAATTCTTTAGATATCTGGCTTAACGCGGATAACATTCAACAAGTTACCTGGACAGATTGTGCTTGTAACACTACGTGTGACTAACTATGACATTCTTACAATTACAAAATCTTGTTCTAAGCTGGCTTGATGATTTAGATGCGGGCTACTTCACTTTACCTCAAGTAAAAATGTGGCTTAATAATGCTCTTCGTGAATTACAAAAGCAGCTTATTCAAGCCGGTGAAAACTGGTATTTAACCTGCGCTACAACGTCTCTTATCGCAAACGAAGATTGTTACTCTCTTCCCTCTGACTTTTTAAAAGAACACAGGCTTAGAGTTATGATTAGTGGAACGGTAGCCAATTTAAATACGGCAACGCTAGCTACTATTTTACCAGCTACGCCCATGCAATCTAATTACATTCAGGTGGGCCCTGGAACACCGGCTATTTATTTCCTTAAGAAAAATTGTGTGGTTTTAAAGCCAGTGCCTGATTCTGTAAAGACGTTGGTTATGGATTATTCTTATCGGGTGAGTGACATGGTTTACGACGGTGAAACCCCCGATGCGCCACCTCAGTATCATGAATACTTAGCGGTCTTGGCTGCGTGTGATGGATTTTTAAAAGATGGTCGTGACCCAAGTCCGTTTCTTGAGAAAAGAAATACGTATTTGGCGTTAATGAAACAAGATGCGAAAAATAGAAACCTAGACGTCCCCAGAATGGTTAGAACACTTTCTGACGACGATTACGGATTCATTTACTAATGCCACAACCAAAAGACAAATCAGAGAATTATACCAATTTTGGGGGCATTAACGAGAAAGCCTCGCAATATCTTCTTGGTCCAAATGAGTTTATTAATATCAGTAATTTTAGTAATGAAAAAACCGGGTCACTAACTAAAGACTACGGAACTACTTTATACATAGGAACCACGTTTAGTTCTCCTGTTTACGGCCTGTATGAATACGCTAGGTTTTCGGAAGGGGTAAGCGGCTCGTCGTTAAATGCCTTTTATCCTACATTCACGCAAGTAATGATTTCTAATCAAACGGCAATGTATGGAATGACTGGCGGTGTGCCGCTAAATATATTTACTTATCAAACGGTGACGTCTGGCGCTTCAATTACAAGCGTGGGTAAGTTTGATTTTACGACGTTTCAAAACTCCATGTATGCATGTGATGGAAGTCAGTTTTTAAAATACAATTCGGTTAGCGCTTATGCGTATGGGATTCCCAAGCTATTTAGGCCGACTGCGTTTGGTTCAAATTCCACACCTATTGGGGGATTGACTGGCTATATTAATACAGCAACAGCTCTTTATAATAACTACGGCCTAATAGGGCCTGCTTTTTTTAGCTCTTATCTTATTCAGGGCTCAAGCGGCGCAACAACCCTTTACTTCGGAATGCCTACCACGTCTTGGTTTGGGTACTCTTTCTCTCCTGCTAATTACGGATGTACCTATAAATTAGTGTGGGCAAAGCAACTGGGGGATGTTGATTACTCTCTTATCCAGGCGCAGATTCCGTACGACCAAGCCACATTTATCTTAACGGCAAATTCTTTTACTGCTAGTGCGGCTGGGTTTACAACGTTCCCGTTCTCTTCAGTGGGATTTACTCAGCCGGTAGATTATATCGGTGCGTGGAACTATCGCTTTGTATATGACCCAAATACCGCGTTCGCGTATACCTCAACCCCAACATGCTTAGAGATATTTAATAATCAAATGGCGATGATGGGGGTTGCAGACCAGCCATCCACTGTTTTTCTTTCTGACCTGGGCCAACCAGAAATTACCCAATTTGACTCTGGTTTTGAGGTTAGAACAAACGATGGGGATGTTGGTACCGGCCTTAAAACATTCTTTAACCAGCTTTTGATATTTAAAAATTTCAGCTTTCACTCTCTTCGTGGCGATAACTTTTCTAACTATCAACTCACTCAGCTTAGTGGTGAGTATGGCGCGCTATCTAACCGGGCTATTTGTGTTTGGGAGCAAAATTGCTGGTTCTTAGATAGAAAAGGGGTGTGCTCATATAACGGCGCCAACATACAAATCGTTAGCCAGAAAATGTCTGAGACATTTAAGAGCATGAACTTGGCCGCCGCAGCATCTGAAGCGATTATTATTCACGTTAAAGAAAAATACGAAGTCTGGGTATGCATTCCCATCAACGGTTCTACCACTAATAACTGTGTTGTGATTTACGATTACGTAGCTGATAGCTGGCGAAAAAGAGAGGGCATTGCAGCAAGCGCATTGTTACAAACCATAGCCACTGGTAGTGGCGCAAAACTACCGCAATTTCAAACCATCTACGGTGGATATTCTGGTCAGGTTGGGTTATTTGGCTCTACGTTTTATACCGACGGCGCTAATGGAATGACCTGTATTGCTCGTACTAGGTATTTAAATAACCTTGGTAACTCAGTTACAAAGCAGTTTAGGCGTCTGTTTTTAGACTGTGATACGCAAACCGGCGTTACTTTAAATATTGGGATTAACTTTTATACCAACCAATCGACCATGGCGGCTTACAGCACTACCATGAGCTTGGGTGCGTTTCAAAATAGAATAGACTTTGGATTGCCGGCGAAAGATTTAGCCGTTGAGTTTGTTTACAACAGTAATTATCCACTTCGTATCAACGGATTTACTATTGAGTATAGATTCCAGAGGGCCGTCTAATGCCGCTAGTAAAACAGTTCTTTGGGATTAGTCAGCTTACTTCATGGCAAGAGGTACAGCGTTTTGCTTCTAGCGTATTAGATAACTTAGTAGATGTGGTTAATGGGCAATTATCGTTTGTAGATAATATCAATGCAGATGGGCCATACACCGTAACATTTACGGGTAGTAGTGATGCGCAAGGCATTTCACATAATTTAGCTAGAGTACCAACGGGTGTAATTGAAATATATCGCACGGCGGCGGTTACTACGTATGCACCCAGTGGAATTGCGTATACCTGGACCAATAATAAAATATTTCTGCAATCAAGTGGTGCGGGTTCGGTTACCATATACATAATTTGAGGGGTTAAATGGGGAACTTTACAGAAGATTTACAGGCTCAGTTAGATGCAATGGGCAAAGCCCAGCAATCTAAAATGCAGGCCCCTGAGGCACCTACGGTTAATCCTCAGTACCAAGAGCTTTTAGATAAACAAAAAAAGATAGCCGATGACTATAGAAAAAACCTGCCACAGTACTCTCAGTCCTTGGGTAATCAGTATGAAGCGAGCGCCAGACAAAAATTAGCCTCTGGACTTAAACAAACAGACCAGGACTTTAATCGTCGTGGGCTTTTGTATAGCAGTGCTCGCGTGGGTGAGCAGGTGGGCCAACAAGCACAAAGCGCATCTGACATTGCGTCTGGCAGGCAACAAATTAATAGTGGGTTATTAGATAAAGCAAATCAAATGGACGCTGGCGTATTTTCAACTGGTATGGGAATCGCGGGCCAAGACACTGGTTCTTATCAGCTACAAGCCCAGTCAGATATCATGAGCTTAAAGAATGATATTTATAATAACCAAATGCAGCTGGGAACGCTTGGTAGCCTTGCTGGTGGCGTGGGCTCTTTGGGTGGCGTCTTGGCTGGCTACTATGCGGGGTTAAAATAATTTATGGCCTTAGACTACGGATATTCAGATAAACAAAGAGATGAAGAGTTGGCGGCTAAATACCCCCTATCTCAACAGCTGGGGCCTAATAGTCTTTTAGAGGGTCAAAAGACGCTAGACCAAGACACTTTAGGTCGCCTAAATGCGCAAACTAGCACTGCGATAAATCACCCAGAGCAAGCCAGACAATTTATAGATAGTGGTTTAGCGAATACGCAAAAATTAGTGCCTGGTGTTGGGCAAATTACTTCTAGCCCTATTAATTCATCGGTTCCTGGACTTGCAGAGGCTTTGGCTGGCAGAGCACAGAGACAATACGGGGATAATATTCAGTCGGCAAAAACCATATCTGATATTGAATCACCCTATCAACAATTCAATCGCTTATCTGGGTTAAGCAAGCAACAAAACGCATATTCCAATTTGCAGATTAAAAACTATAAAGAACAGCTTCAATATGTAGCTCAGCAACGACAAGCCTTTAACGAGTGGGCCCGGGCAAAAGAACAGGCACAAAACTCTTTTTTGGGTAGCCTCTTGGGTGGCTTAGGTACTGTTGCGGGGGCTGCAATCGGAGCGATTTAGGAGATATTATGGCAGATTATGGGTTAATGGGCGGTATCGGTAACTTTTTAAAAGAAGGCGT
>JACCDG010413653.1_pt1 | contig 37489 bp, 34 predicted proteins | sample 7442471 | NCBI WGS metagenome assembly JACCDG01 (sample SAMN15323444, study PRJNA562643) | freshwater metagenome | isolation source: river surface water | place: USA:Blue River Watershed | collected 2017-08-17 | reverse complement strand
TTGCCCAAGGCCTAGAGCAATGCCTGTACATGGGCAACCTAGACGCCCTGCGCGACTGGGGCCATGCACGCGACTATGTAGAAATGCAGTGGCTCATGCTGCAGCAGGACAAAGCAGAAGACTTTGTCATCGCCACCGGCGTGCAATACAGCGTGCGCCAGTTTATCCAGTGGAGCGCGGAAGAGCTAGGCGTTACCCTCAAGTTTGCAGGAGAGGGTGTTAACGAAACTGCCACCGTCGCCGCCATCAAAGGCGACAAAGCCCCAGGCCTCAAGGTGGGCGATGTGATCGTCAAAATCGACCCCCGCTACTTCCGCCCCACCGAGGTCGAAACCCTGCTGGGCGACCCATCCAAAGCCAAAGTCAAACTGGGCTGGACTCCACAAATTACCGTGCAGCAAATGTGTGCCGAAATGGTGGCTGCAGACCTGGAAGAAGCTAAGAAACATGCACTGCTTAAAAAACATGGCTATCAGCTCAATGTGAGTGTTGAATAAGCTAGTGTTGATAAAAAAATAAATAGTTCAATAGTCACAAAGTATTCTTGTTGACATAAAAGTACGGGGCTTAAGCAAGGTCTTGCAAGATAATGCAAGGCTTTGCTTTTGAGCGAAAGGGCGGTAGCGTGCCCAAGTCAAACATCAGTGTCTAAGCCCCTCACATCAGCCCTGCCTCAGCATGTGGCCATCATCATGGATGGCAACGGTCGCTGGGCCCAAAAGCGCCACATGCCGCGCACGGTGGGCCATGTCAAAGGGGCTGCAGGCGTCAAGGCTTTGGTAGAACACTGTGCCAAGCTGGGCATCAAATACCTAACGCTGTTCGCTTTTAGCACCGAAAACTGGAAGCGCCCCGAAGAAGAGGTAAGCACCCTGATGGGGCTGTTTGTTCAGTACCTTGAAAAAGAAATGGGTGCCTTGGCCGCTGCAGGCGTGCGCCTGAAGGTAATAGGCGATGTGGCGGGCTTTGCGCCAGAGCTGCAAACCCGCATACACGCAGCCGAGCAAGCCACTCAGCACAACCAAGCCATCACCCTAGTGGTGGCCGCCAACTACGGCGGTCAGTGGGATGTGGTGCAGGCCTTTAAAAACTGGCAAGCCGCGAACCCCCAAGCCAAAGCCAGCGACCTGACGCAAGAGCAGCTAGCCCAGCACCTAAGCACATCGGGCATGCCTGATGTGGATTTGCTGATACGTACAGGTGGCGAGCAGCGCATCAGCAACTTTTTGCTGTGGCAGGCTGCTTATGCCGAGCTGTACTTTACAGAGGCCTTGTGGCCTGAATTTGACGAAGCCCAATTAACCCAAGCCTTGCGTTGGTATGAAGCTCGCGAGCGGCGTTTTGGGCAATTAATTTAACTCTGGCGAAACTTGCACATGACTGAAACCGCAACGCAACGATGTGAAGATGATGAAATTGATTTGCTTGATGTGCTGGTCACAATTGCAGAGAACATCAAACTGCTTGTTATTGGGCCTCTGATTGCAGGTTTGCTGGCTATTGCTGCGATGTCATTTTGGCCCGCAACCTACGAAAGTAGCTTTATCTTAGAGGGGCAAAAGAAGGTAGGTAAGCTGCATGCGGTTGACCTTTACACGCCTGTGCAAGTGAGTCAGCTGCTTACGAGCAGTGCCGTTTTTTCAGAGGCAGCTAAAGAGCTGCAAAACTCAGGCCAAACGCAGTGGGTGGCCCTAATTCAGCCTGGAGCTGTGTCGGTTCAAGTGCTTCGCAACACAACCCAGGTGCAGGCAACTGTAAAAGCTAAAGACCCTGCGGCAGCACATGCAGTTGCGCAAGCTTTGGTGCAGGCGGCCCTGGTAATGAGCAAGCCCCAAGGCGGAGCGCTCGAAGAGATTCGAACCAGTTTAGAAAGAAATGAAAGTGCTTTAGCCAGTGCCAGGTCAATGGAGTCGCGCTTTAGGGCGGTCATCAATTCAACCGATCGTGCTGACCCGATATTGGCTCAGGCATATACCAAGCTGTTAGATACCATTCCTAGTTTGGCTCAGTCAGTTGCGGACGATCGTATTCGCCTGAACGGATTAACAAGTTTAGATGTGCTGGTTGCGCCAAGCATTGCCAAAGAGCCTGTAAGTCCTAAGCGCACGTTGGTTTTGGTGGTCGCTATTTTGGGCGCTGGTTTTGTTTTATTGTTATGGGTGTTTATGCGTCAAGCGTTTAGAAAAGAGGCTTTAAGTGCTTCATCCGTCGCAAAAGTTGCCAAAATTCGCAGAGCCTTAGGCATGAAGGCTAGTGTCTGATATGAATCTGCTCTCCCCAATTTTGGTTCCTGTGCTTGTTGGGGCTTTGACATCATTCGCATTTAGCTTGTTAATTGTGCTTACTACTCGCTGGCACGGGGCATTTAGCTTAGACGAATCGCACGGCATACAAAAAATGCACGCCCACCCCACACCGCGCATTGGTGGACTGCCCATGTTGGTGGGTTTGCTGGCTGCTTGGTGGTCTTCTCCGCCCGACCTGCAGCAGCGCCTTGCTCCCTGGCTCTTGGCTGGTATTCCTGCTTTCGCCTTTGGTTTGGCAGAAGACTTCACCAAGCGCGTCGGCGTCACCCAGCGCCTGCTGGCCACCATGGCCAGCGGCGTGTTGGCTTGGTGGCTCAGCGGCTATGCGCTCAGCCGGGTGGACGTTTGGGGTTTTGACACCCTGCTGCAGTGGCTGCCTTTTTCGGTGGTGTTCACGGCCTTCGCGGTGGGGGGCGTGGCCAACGCCATCAACATCATCGACGGCCTCAACGGCCTGGCCAGCAGCATGGTATTTTGGGCATTGATGGGCTTGGCCGGCGTGGCGCACCGCGTGGGCGACCCGGTGTTGTCGCAAACCTGTTTGCTCATTGCCGCTTGTGTGGCGGGCTTTTTCTTTGTGAATTGGCCGCTGGGCAAGATCTTCTTGGGCGACGGTGGCTCTTACTTCTTGGGCTTTTCGCTGGCTTGGGGCTGCGTGTTGCTGATTGAGCGGCACGCCAACGTCTCCGCTTTTGCCGCGCTACTGCTGTGTGTGCACCCCATCACTGAGGTGCTCTTTAGCGTCTGGCGTCGTCGCCAGCGCCAACAACACCCTGGCCACCCCGACCGCTTGCACTTTCACAGCCTAGTCAAGCGCCGCTTGATGGCGCGCATCTTGTCTAGCCGCAGCCGCCGCTTTCGCAATTCGGCTGCTGGTTTGTTGGTGGGTGGCATGAATCTTGTGCCGGCCCTTTTGGTGCAGTTCGTTTACGAGAGTACTGCTCTCGCCTCGGCTTCAGTTGCAGTTATGGTAACAGTTTACGTATCACTTTATCGACGTATCGTCTGCGCATGAGTGAGCTCTGAGTCTGTTCGCATTTCAAATGTCGACTTCTTTGAAATCTTTCGATAAAAATAGTTAAGAAGAAAATTCCATGAAAATAGCTATAGCTGGCATAGGCTATGTTGGGTTGTCTAACGGAATTTTGCTGGCACAGCACAACGAAGTGGTGTGTTTGGACATCGTCGAAGAAAAGGTGGCGATGCTGAATCGACAAGAGTCGCCCATTGAAGATGCAGAGATTGAAGCCTTTCTAAAGGCAAAGTCGCTCAATTTTCGCCCTACCCTAGACAAGCACGAAGCATATGAAGGCGCGGACTACGTGGTCATTGCCACCCCTACCGACTACGACCCCGAGACCAATTACTTCAACACCAAGAGCATCGAGTCGGTCGTTCGCGACGTGATGAGCATCAACCCCAAGGCGGTGATGGTCATCAAGTCCACCGTGCCCGTGGGCTACACCGCTAAAACCAGTCAGGCCTTGGGGACCAACAACCTGATTTTCAGCCCCGAATTCCTGCGCGAAGGCCGCGCCCTGCACGACAACTTGCACCCCAGCCGCATCATCGTGGGCGAAAAAAGCGAGCGCGCCCGAGTATTCGCAGGCTTGTTGCAACAAGGCGCCGTCAAACAAGACATCGATGTCTTGTTCACGGACAGCACCGAAGCCGAAGCCATCAAACTCTTTGCCAACACCTACCTGGCCATGCGCGTGGCCTACTTCAACGAGCTCGACACCTACGCCTCCACTCACGGCCTGGACAGCCGCCAAATCATCGATGGCGTGAGCCTTGACCCGCGCATTGGTGGTCATTACAACAACCCCAGCTTCGGCTACGGCGGCTACTGCCTGCCCAAAGACACCAAGCAGCTGCTGGCCAACTACGCAGACGTTCCCCAAACGCTGATTCAAGCCATCGTCAGCGCCAACAGCACCCGCAAAGACTTCATCGCAAACGAAGTCGTCAAGCGGGCAGAAGCGTCGGTCATGGCGAGCAAAGCGAAGTCATCCAAACCTGTCGTCGGCATTTACCGCCTCATCATGAAAGCCGGCTCCGACAACTTTCGCGCCTCCAGCATCCAAGGCATCATGAAGCGCATCAAGGCCAAGGGCATTGAGGTCGTGATTTACGAACCCAACCTCAGCGACGAGCACTTCTTCCACTCCCGCGTGGTGCGCGACCTTGGCGAATTCAAGCGTATCAGTGATGTGATACTTGCCAACCGAAAAACTAACGATCTGAACGATGTACCTACAAAGTTGTTCACCAGAGATCTGTTTGGGAGCGACTCGTGAAAATATTGGTAACCGGTTCGGCTGGTTTCATTGGTTCAGCCCTGACCTTGCGTTTGCTTGAGCGAGGAGACACAGTCGTTGGCATTGACAATCACAACGACTACTACGATCCCGCACTTAAAGAAGCACGGCTAGCAAGACACGCCGATCACCCTAGCTACACACATTTACGCATTGATTTGGCTGACCGAAAAGCAATGGAGCAGGCTTTTGCCACCCACAAACCCCAGCGCGTAGTCAACCTTGCTGCCCAAGCTGGCGTTCGCTACTCCATCGAAAATCCCCTTGCTTATATTGATAGCAACATTGTGGGTTTTGCACATGTGCTGGAGGGCTGTAGGCACAACGGTGTCGAGCACTTGGTTTATGCCAGCAGCTCAAGTGTTTACGGTGCCAATACAGCGATGCCTTTTTCTGTACACCACAACGTTGACCATCCACTAAGTCTTTACGCCGCTAGTAAAAAGTCGAACGAACTGATGGCGCATACCTACAGCCATCTCTACAATTTGTCTACAACTGGCCTTAGATTTTTCACGGTCTACGGCCCATGGGGTCGGCCAGATATGGCCCTTTTTAAATTCACCAAATCCATTCTTTCCGGGGAAAGTATCCAAGTTTTTAACCACGGCAAGCATCGGCGCGACTTTACTTTTATTGATGATATTGTCGAGGGAGTTGTTCGTGTTCTTGATAAACCGGCTGATCCCAACCCAGAATGGTTAGGTTGCTCACTCGATGCGGGTACCAGTAAAGCACCTTGGCGCGTTTACAACATTGGTAACAATAAACCTGTGCAGCTGCTGGACTACATCGCAGCTCTAGAAGCATCACTTAACAAGAAGGCTGAAATGGAGCTGCTGCCACTTCAACCAGGAGATATGTTGGATACTTATGCAGATATTGATGATTTGGTAACGAAATTTCTATACAAACCCAAAACACCCATCAACGTTGGTGTAGACATCTTTGTTGATTGGTATCGTAATTATTTCAAGTTGAAGATATGAAAGCAGTCATCTTAGCCGGAGGTCTCGGAACAAGAATCTCCGAGGAAACCCACCTAAAACCCAAACCAATGATTGAAATCGGCGGACGTCCAATTCTTTGGCACATCATGAAGATTTATTCTTCGCATGGCGTCAATGACTTCATTATTTGTTGTGGTTATAAGGGCTACGTCATCAAAGAGTATTTCGCTAATTACTTTCTGCACATGTCGGATGTCACTTTTGACATGAGCAGCAACCAGATGGAAGTTCACCACAAAAAGGCAGAGCCATGGCGTGTGACCTTGGTGGACACAGGAGATGAAACGCTCACTGGTGGTCGTTTGAAACGAGTCGCGAACTACGTGCGTGAGGATGAAGCCTTCTGCTTCACTTACGGCGATGGTGTTGCCGATGTGGATGTGTCCAAGCAAATTGCATTTCACCAACAACATGGCAAGCTGGCCACAGTGACGGCGGTACAGCCCCCAGGGCGGTATGGCGCACTGTTACGTGAAGGTAGCAGTGTCCAAGGTTTTCAAGAAAAACCACCGGGAGATGGAGCTTGGATCAACGGTGGTTTCTTCGTCTTGAGTCCCAAGGCCATCGATTTCATCGATGGCGATCAAACCTCGTGGGAGGCTAGTCCGCTAGAGACCATTGCGTGCAACGGTCAGCTGGAATCTTTTGAGCACAGAGGTTTTTGGCAGCCCATGGACACCTTGCGCGACAAAAACCACTTGGAAGAGCTGTGGTCTGCTGGCAAAGCACCTTGGAAATCGTGGGAATGAAACAGTTTGATGATGTTTACCGCGGCAAGCGCGTCCTTGTGACCGGTCATACCGGTTTCAAAGGAAGTTGGCTTAGCCTGTGGCTCAAGCAGTTGGGCGCAGATGTGGTGGGCATCTCGCTTCCTCCAGAAACGCAGCCGAATCACTGGAATTTGCTGGGCCTTGAATCCTCCGTTCAGCACCATGAGCTGGACATTCGCCAAGCGGCAGAGGTCGCTAGCGTGTTCAGGTCGACTCAGCCAGAGATAGTTTTTCATATGGCAGCCCAACCTTTGGTGAGGCGCTCGTACCGAGACCCGCTTGAGACTTGGTCAACCAACGTCATGGGCACAGCCAACGTGCTGGAAGCTTGTCGCCAGACCCGCAGCGTTCGAGCCATATTGGCTGTTACAACAGATAAGTGTTATGAGAACCAAGAGTGGGCCTGGGGTTACCGAGAAAACGATCGGTTGGGTGGCCATGATCCTTACAGCGCATCCAAAGCTGGTTCTGAATTGGTGGCAGCTAGTTACCGCAGCGCTTTCTTCCATAGCGAGGATGCGCCGTTATTGGCCTCGGCCCGTGCGGGAAATGTGATCGGCGGTGGAGATTGGTCTGAAGACCGTTTGATCCCCGATCTGGTGCGCGCGGTCGCTGCTCAGGAATCTCTTGAGATTCGATCGCCCAACGCCACTCGGCCTTGGCAGCACGTGTTGGAATCCCTGAGCGGTTATTTGCTCTTGGGGCAAAAGCTGATCGAAGGGAATCAAAATTTTGATGGTGCTTGGAATTTTGGTCCAGAGCGTAGCGGCAACCGCACAGTCGCGGATGTGCTAAACGGTCTACAAACCCATTGGCCCGAAATGCACTGGCAACAGACGGCGGTGCCGCAACCCCATGAAGCCAACTTGCTTTATTTGGACAGCGCCAAAGCGCATAACCAGCTGGGTTGGCAGCCAGTGTGGAACCTTGACACTACCTTAGAAAAAACCGCAGATTGGTACCGAGCTTTTCAGCGTAGCCATGCAACGATCACCACGCAGCAATTGGCCGAATATGTTGAGGCCGCGCAAGAAGCACAAGTCGGCTGGGTGTCGGCATGATCATTCGCCCTACGCCCATCACCGACCTGATGGTAGCTGAGAGCAAAGCTTTCAAAGATGATCGGGGAGCTTTTGCAAGGTTGTTTTGTGAACAAGCGCTTTCGTCCGTTATCGGTGGAAGAAAAATTGTGCAAATCAACCATTCATGCACCGCAGCCGTAGGGGCGGTTCGTGGCTTGCACTTCCAGCATGCTCCGCATGCAGAAATGAAACTGGTGCGGTGTTTGAAGGGCAAGGTTTGGGATGTGGCGGTAGATTTGCGACCGCAATCACCCAGCTACAAGCGCTGGTATGCCCGAGAGCTTTCGCCGCAAAACCCACGCATGATGGTCATCCCTGAAGGCTTCGCCCATGGCTTTCAGGTGTTGGAAGCCGGCAGCGAATTGCTGTATTTGCACACCGCTTTCTACAAACCCGAGTCTGAGGGCGGCGTGCGCCATGACGATCCTGAGTTGGGCATAGCATGGCCTTTACCCGTGACAGATATCTCTGCGCGTGATTCCAGTCACGCCTATATAGACAACAGCTTTAGAGGAATTGTTTTATGAAGTGCCGGCATTGTGGAGCGCCACTGACGCATACTTTTTTGGACTTGGGCTTTGCCCCGCCTTCCAACGCCTACCTGACCCAGGCCGATCTGTCCAAACCAGAAAAATACTACCCACTCAAGATCAAGGTGTGTGACCAATGCTGGTTGGTGCAGACCGAAGACTATGCGCAAGCCGACGAATTGTTCAGCCCAGAATATGCCTACTTCTCTAGTACCTCATCGGGTTGGTTGGCTCACGCCAAAAGGTACGCAGAAAAAATGACCTATGAGCTCGGGCTCAATGCTCAGAGTTTGGTCATAGAGGTAGCCTCCAACGATGGGTATTTGTTGAGAAACTTTGTGGCCGCAGGCATTCCTTGCCTGGGCATAGAACCCACCGACAGCACGGCCGCAGCGGCTGAGCAGCTGGGAATTCCTGTGCTGCGGGAGTTCTTTGGGGAAGCATTGGGGCAGCAGCTGACGGCCAATGGCCAGCAGGCTGATTTGATTGCGGGCAACAACGTGTACGCACACGTGCCCGATATCAACGACTTCACACGTGGTTTGAAAGCCGCACTCAAGCCGGGCGGCACCATCACACTTGAATTTCCGCATTTGATGCGCCTTATTGAGCAGGCCCAGTTCGATACGGTTTACCACGAGCATTTCTCGTACCTGTCTTTGCAGACGGTCAATAGGATTTTTGCTGCAGCAGGGCTGCGGGTTTGGAATGTGCAAGAGTTGCCCACACATGGCGGGAGCTTGCGTGTTTACGGTTGTCACCAAGAAGACTCGCGCTCAACTCAGGCTGCAGTGACCAGCGTGTTGCAAGCTGAGGTCCTGCATGGCCTGCAAGACTTGAACACGTACTTTAAATTCCAACCCCGTGCTGACAAGATCAAAGATGACTTGTTGAGCTTTTTGATCGAGCAAAAGCGATTGGATAAAAAAGTGGCTGCCTATGGTGCGGCAGCCAAAGGCAACACCTTGTTGAACTACGCAGGCGTTAAACCTGACTTGGTCGAGTTTGTCTGTGATGCAGCCCAAGCCAAACAAGGTAAGTTCATGCCGGGCAGCCACATACCCATATGTGATCCCAAGCAGGTCAATTGGTCGGAGTTGGATTTTGTGCTTGTCTTGCCTTGGAACATTGCTTCTGAGGTCAAAGCTCAGCTTTCCACTCATTTAAAGTCTGGCGCCTTGTTTGTCACGGCTGTTCCAAAGTTGACGGTTAGTTCATGAAGGTTCTGCTCACCGGTGCAACGGGATTTGTTGGCCGTTATGTCGCCAAAGAGCTGGGGCGTCAAGGTATTGCATACGTGAGCTTGCAACGGGGTCTGGCCAGCGATGATCGAGCCATCCAGATGGATTTACTGGGCACTCTTGAGCTTGAGTCATTGTTTCAAAAGTTCAAGCCCACACACTTGGTTCATGTGGCTTGGTACGCTGAGCATGGGAAGTATTGGGATTCTGAGTTGAATTTGCAGTGGGTAATGGCAACGAAACGCTTGGTGGAGGCGTTTTGTTTATCGGGTGGGCAGCACATTGTGATCACAGGGACCTGTGCTGAATATGATTGGTCGCACGGTTACTGCGTAGAAGACGTGACACCCCTCAAACCAAAGTCTTTGTACGGTATTTGTAAAGATACAACCCGCAGGATCATTGAGTTGGTCATTGAAAAACATGGCGTTTCAATGTCATGGGCAAGGGTTTTTTTTCCTTATGGACCGGGTGAGGCGTCTCAACGCTTGATCCCTTCACTGTTCAAAGCCTTTAAGAAAGAGATCTTGCCATTTAGGGTCAATTCAAACAGCTATCGCGATTTACTCCACGTGGAGGATGCTGCTAGAGCTGTTTTGGCTTGTGCTCAAAGCAAATTCGTTGGCGCAGTCAATATTTGCTCTGGAAGACCCGTCCAGATTTCTGAAATTGTGGATGTAGTTGCTAGGATAAACAACTGTGATCCTGAAATTATATTAAAACTTGCACCCAAAAATCAAGAAGACAATAGTTTCTTGGTGGGGGAGAATAAAAAGTTACGAAGTCTAGGCTGGAAGCAGGAGATCATGCTTGGCCAAGGCCTAACGAACTATCAACCTTGAAAGATCCAAAATGAATCATTACAAAAACTTTAAATCCGAGTGTGAGCTCAATATTGCAAAACAGGGAGCAGATAAATCACTTTTGAATGCTAGGGATGCATTTTTCAATCAATCCTTTGCACACAAATACCCATACAATTTTGAGTTTTTGGGCCGCCCCATTATTCAATACCCCCAAGACATGGTGGCGATGCAAGAGCTGATTTGGGAGGTCAAACCAGACCTCATCATTGAGACTGGCATTGCTCACGGTGGATCACTCATCATGAGCGCGTCCATGTTGGCTTTGCTGGATATGTGCGAGGCCATCGAGACGGGGGCCGTGCTGGACCCTAGGAAATCCAAGCGTAAGGTGCTGGGTTTGGACATAGACATTCGCCAGCATAACCGCGAAGCTATCGAGGCTCATCCTATGTCTTCACGCATCCAGATGATTCAAGGCTCCAGCATTGCGCCAGAGGTGATTGAGCAGGTGAAGGCTGTGGCCAAAAGTCATCAACGCGTTATGGTCTGTCTTGACAGCAACCACACGCACGATCACGTGCTGGCTGAGTTAGAAGCCTACGCGCCACTGACCAGTGTTGGTAGTTACTGTGTGGTCTTTGACACGATTGTGGAAGACATGCCAAAGGCCATGTTTCCAGATCGTCCATGGGGGCCAGGCGACAATCCCAAAACAGCTGTATGGGAGTATTTGAAGAACCATTCAGAGTTTGAGATTGACAAGAGTATCGATCACAAACTGTTGATTTCTGTTGCGCCTGATGGGTATTTGAAGCGTGTATCTTGATGGCGACGTCATATCGTGGGATGTATCGCCTAGGCGCTAGTGGAAAGCCTTCATACGTTCAAGTGACATCGCCTAGCGTGCACTCTATTCCGTTGTCGATTGAAGAGTACGAATCGCGTGGAGTTTTGCCAAATTGGCACGAACTGCCGACCGAAGGCAATATAAAGCTCTATGGGTGGTTGACCAGATCGAACAAGGGGTATCGCTTATATCAATCCAGCAGATGCCCAAGAGTGTGTAGAACGCGACTGGTTAGAGCCTATCGGAACAAATGGCTGGCAACTGACTCCTGCGGGAAGGTTTCTACTTTGATATTGCCGATGGCACTTTTTGGTGATCAGGTTTGGTCAAAATTGATAGCTCAGTCACGCAGGAGTTTGAGTAAACGAGAGTTGGAGCTTATTTTTTCTTTTCGCCGCAGTGGATTCTGATGGCAGGGTTTATTTTGCAAACTTCCGTCAGAGCATTTGAGATAGTTCTTGCTTAAAAAAAACCTGATCGCTAATTATTTAGGCCAAGGCTGGGTAGCCATCATGAGTCTGGCCTTTATTCCGCTGCATATCAAGTATCTCGGGATAGAAGCCTATGGCTTGATTGGTCTGTTTGCGGTATTACAAGTTTGGCTTAGCCTGCTCGACATGGGTATGACTCCAACACTAGGGCGCGAAATGGCGCGCTTTACCGGCGGCAGGCATAGCAATGAATCTATCCGTGACTTGCTGCGCAGTATCGAAATCATCGCCGTGGCTGTGGCCATGTTCATCGCCGGCGGCATTGCCCTAAGTGCCAACTGGATAGCTACCGATTGGCTGCGCGTCGAAACGCTCCCAGCGGAAGTCGTCGCCCAAGCCTTTGCCATCATGGGGTTGGTCAGTGCACTCCGCTTTATCGAGGGGGTTTATCGCAGCACCATCATTGGCTTACAACGTCAAGTGCTGTTTAATGTCGTCAACAGTCTCATGGCCACCCTGCGCGGCTTCGGCGCCGTCGGCATCTTGATCTGGGTCTCACCCACAATCGAAGCGTTTTTTCTCTGGCAGGGTTTAGTGTCCACCGCCACACTGGTCATATTGGGTATCACCACCTACCACTGCTTGCCTAAGGGCCAACGCAGCGGACGCTTTTCACTGGACGCGCTACGCGGCGTGTTACGCTTTGCCGGGGGGATGATGGGCATTACTTTTTTATCACTTTTGCTTATGCAAAGTGACAAGATCATTCTTTCAAAACTGTTAAGTCTTTCTGAATATGGCTATTATTCACTGGCGACGGTAGTTGCAGGGGCGCTTTACATGGTAGTTGGACCTATTGGACAGGCGTGGTTTCCAAGGTTAACTGAGTTGCAGGCCGGTAATCAGCAAGCTCAATTCATTGAAAAATATCACCAAGGCGCACAATTGGTGTCAGTGTTGATGGGTAGTGTGGCGGTTGTGCTGATTGTCTTTGCCGAAACGGTACTCCAGCTTTGGACGCAAGATGACGCTCTCGCCCAACGCAGCGCAACCCTTCTCAGCTTGCTGGCGCTAGGCAATCTGCTCAATGGCTTGATGTGGATGCCATACCAAGCTCAACTCGCCAACGGCTGGACAAGCTTTGCCTTACGTATCAATATCGTCTCAGTGATTATCATCGTACCTGCCTTTTTTTTTGCAATCCCTCGCTATGGTTCCGAAGGCGCTGCATGGGTTTGGGTAAGTTTGAACGCCGGATATGTCCTGATAGGTATCCATTTCATGTACCGCAAAATATTGACACAGGAAAAATGGCGATGGTATTGGCAAGACCTGCTACAACCCTTGATTGCCGCTGCAGTCGTGGCCAGCGCTATATCTTGGGCGATGCCAAAATCACTAACCGCACTTGCTCAATTGGCTTTGCTTTTGCTTTCCAGCATCATCATCTTGCTTGCTTCTGCCTTTACCGCTCAGCACGTACGAACTGCGCTGCTTACGCAAGCCAGATTACGCTTTAAATTCATATGATTATCGAGGATAGTATGACTGACCAATCCACATTGATAAACATTACCGAAAAAAAACCTCCTAAAGTCAGCATCGGTATGCCGGTTTATAACGGTGAAAAATATATTCGAGATGCACTAAATTCCTTGCTGGTGCAGACTTTCAGTAATTTTGAATTAATTTTATCAGACAACTGCTCAACAGACGGGACTGCGAAAATATGCCAAGAATATGCATTGCGAGACAATCGAATTATTTATCACCGACAGAAAACGAATATTGGCGCAGCCGCGAATTTTGAATTTGTATTGAAATCAGCCCGTGCACCTATATTCATGTGGGCGGCACACGATGATAAATGGACGAAAGGATTTTTGTCCAATGCAATGGAAATCTTAACTGACGAGAGTATTGACTTTGTCTTTCCATCATTCAAGTTGAAAAGCATACGATTGAAAATAACGAAAAGATTTAATCGAGAAGTCTTCGATTTCGTCAGTTCGCATAACAAACGAGAGAGGGTGCTAGAATTCTTGGCATTGCATCATGATTCTCACAAGTGCAATATTGTTTACTCTGTAGTCCGAACTGAAGTACTAAGATCTGCGCATAAATTGCAAAATATAAGCAATGATGGTGCATTGGGTTGCGTGCTACTAAGTTTAGGGCGCGGGAATTTGGTAATGGGCGAGTTTTTTATTAAGCGGTATAGTTACTATTGGCCAGGACTATTTAGTTGGTTTCATGCCCGTTTTCATAAAAATAATTCAGCTAATTTTAACAGCGCGAAGAAGTCTGCCTTCGCCGATCTCAGCAAATTGTTTCCTGAGTATATTAAAGAAATTAGCGAAATATTCGATTGCTATCAACCATTTACCTCCGATAAATTGTACCAGATTTGTAGAATTTGTTATGAGTCAGGAGAGGTCAAAATAAATGATAAGTAAGCATTTTCCGAAAATCAGCATTGGCATGCCGGTTTATAACGGCGAGCTTTTCATCTGCGAAGCGCTCGATTCATTATTGGCGCAGACTTTTACCGATTTTGAGTTAATTATTTCCGATAACGGCTCAACCGATGCAACGGAGGCAATATGTAAAAAATATGCAGAGAAAGATCAGCGGATTCTCTATTTTCGGCAGTTGGAAAACAAAGGGGCAATTTCGAATTTTAAATTTGTGCTGGATGAAGCGGTGGGTGAATATTTTATGTGGGCGGCGGCGGATGATGTTTGGGATCATGAGTGGATTGATAAATTACTCCCGATGGTAAGTGATGGGTCGTGTATTGCTTACGGTTCTCTATGGACGATTGACGAATGCGGACATAGAATCAGTCATCCGGCAAATGGTAGAACTTTTAAATATATCGGCGCTCCGATCGTAAGACGCATGAAATATTTTTTTGAACCAGCATTTCTGGGTAAGGCCAATCCGATTTATGGGATTTTTCCTAAAAAGGCATTAACTGATGACGCCTTCAATATTTTGAATTTGTCGTCGTGTGGCTCAGATATGTTGTTTATATTCAATTTGTTAAATGAATTGGAAATAAAATCGAATGAATTTGTTCGTTTAAGCAAAAGAATACATGCCGGATGTGCGGGAGGAGGTGTGAATAACGCTTTTTCAAATAAAAGATCATTACTTTATAGGTCTTTGCACTTTGTGCTGCAAACACTGCTATATCAAAAAAATAAGATTGCTGATTATAGTCTTTTAACGAAGGGGTTTGAAAAAATTCTTTTATTTGTAATTTTCCCGTTTTCTGTTGCGGCAGATATAGGACATGCCGTTTTGATTAAAATAAATAACTCAAAGAGCTTGGCTTAAATGTAATGCCAGAACATACCGTCCCGCCCACGCTTGATGCCAAATTCTATGCCATAGCTCTGCAGCAAAGTGTTGAACACGTTTCCGCACCTACGCACGCGCTTGACTAATTCACCTGCCTCCACAAGCTCGGTGGTGTCATGATTCTGACAGCCCCATTTGATCCTATGTCCACATGACGACCTGTCACTATTCCGGTAGGCTTGCTAAATATTGTTATCAATACCATTTGGCCCAACCAATCTTTTGTATGGAATCGCTGGTGGCCAATGGCGATTGGTACGCCCTGCTGGGGCAAGAAATTACCCGGCTTGACGGCCTCGAACGTCAGCGCGGTAATTGGATCTGGCCTTTTGGTTATGACTATGCGTTGTTAGGATTGGCCTACTTTCAATTACGTGGAAATAATCAGACTAAGGATTTGCCGTGCTTTGGATGGTAATGTATGGCGGTGAAAAAAAACTTAAATTACGTGTAAAGTCGGCGCTAGCAAGACGGTTTTATGAAAGAGCAGAATAAAACGTATGTCTTGGTTATTTATTTCAATAGTTAGGAGTTGCTGCAGCAACCGTTCTGGGAGTAATTTTGACTAAAACTAGGCTGTTTTATGCGGTGGGCGGTGTCACGCTTGTCGTATTGGCGTTAGCAGTAGCTGGTGAATCGGAAGCCCTGATCGCGTGGTGTTTAGCGTTGATTCTAATGCTGCCACCGTTGTTATGGGCGTTGAAGACACGCTATGTGGCGCTTGTGACAATTTCAATCCTAGCTTGCGCAACGCAGTTGATAACCCTGCCATTTTTTTATCTCAATCGGGAGTATTTTGCGTGGAGCCATGTCAAGCCATATCAATTTACCGGTTTGGAAGCACTGCCTATGCTACTAAAAGTTTTTTTCTTTCTGATCCTATTGAATTTCATCTTTGGGATCTTTTATAAGGTGGCATTCATTGGAGGATCATCTCGCGTCATAGACAGCCTGAACAATAAACCTTCTTCACTATCTGCTACTGGGTTGAACTTCCGCCAAAAGTTGCACAGTCGTGCGTCTAGTGAAATCAATACTTTAATGCTGATGTTAATTGTGACGGCATTAACGCCGCTGAATTTATGGATGTTTTCTCAAGGTATCAGCATCGTTGGTGTTGAGCCACCAGCTCTCCCATACCATCTATCGGGTATTCTGCACTATTTTACAAAATATATTGCTACCTTAGTTTTGGTTTATATCTATTTTAAAACTAGGCGTGGTTGGTTTCCGATGTCGCTGATGCTCGGATACTCATGGATTATCGGTCTGTCGTCGGTTAGTCGTAGTTCATTGATTTTCATTATTCTTCCAGTTATTTATTTTGCTTGGCTGGATCGAAGGAAAATAATTTTAACTATTGCAACTTTTAGTGCAATTAGTGGCTATGCTGCTGTATCGAGCGCTCGTAGCTATGTTTATCTTTTGAATGATGGAAAAATCGGTGGGGATTTCTCGGCTGGAGTATTCGGAATTTTGTCGGATATGTTATTGAATCCAGAGGCGTCAATATTTGGTATTGAGGCAGTGACGATTGCATTTGTAGGTATCTTTAATAGAATCGAAGGTTTTGAGAATTTGGTAATGTCACAATTTTATGACTCATACCAGGTTAGCGGACCGATAGGGATTGTCATCGGAATGATATGGCAAGGCTACGTACCTTTTAATTTAGATGCTCATCATATTCAATGGCAAGGTAATACGCTCCCAGTTGGTTTCGTGAATGGAGGAGGGTTATTGTCAACTGTAGTAATATTAGGTAATGCTGGTTGGTGGTGGATCACTTTCTGTGCGATAGTGGCAGCGACGACACTGGTCATACTCGAAAAAAGTGGAAGGCGGTTGGCTGGCAAATATAAGCTTTCAAAATTTTCAATTAATGCCTTTGTTGGATTCTTGTCAACATCCTATTTTTCAGGTGCTGCCGGCGCCACTCATTTTATATATCCCGCGGCTTTGTTATTTGTTATGAGTTTTTTACCCCCGCTGGCTTTCGCAAACTTTGGACAGTTGAAGGCAGTGAGTTTCAAGAAAAATGCTGCGCAATCAAATGCCTAATAAAATCATCCCCCGCATCATCGGCGGTCTCGGCAACCAGTTGTTCTGCTACGCTGCCGCCCGCCGACTGGCGTTAGTTAACCACGCCGAACTAGTGCTCGACGATGTGAGTGGCTTTGTCTACGACGCTGTTTATCAACGCCACTACCAGCTTGACCACTTCAACATTCCTTGCCGTAAGGCCACAGCGATTGAGCGGTTGGAGCCATTTTCCCGCTTGCGACGGCTATTTAAGCGCAAATGGAATCAACGGTTACCCTTTGCTCTGCGAGCTTATCTGTTGCAGGAAGGGATCGACTACGATCCGCGTTTTTTGGACTTGAAGCCGCAGGGCATCGTTTATTTGGAAGGCTATTGGCAAAGCGAAAATTACTTCAAAGACGTAGAATGCACTATCCGCCAAGACCTGCAAATTAAACCGCCCACCGATGCCGCGAACATAGCTTTAGCCGAGCGCATTAGCAAAGGAACGGCTATAGCGGTGCATGTGCGATTTTTCGATGAACCCAATACCACAGGTATTAATAACGCTCCCGGTGATTATTACACCCGCGCAATAAAACAAATGGAGTGTCTAGCACCGGCTGCGCATTATTATATCTTCTCCGACCAACCCGAAGCTGCCCGCGCTCGAATACCACTGCCAGATACGCGGTTTACTCTGGTAGCGCACAACAAGGGCGATGAAAATGCGCATGCCGATTTGTGGTTGATGACGCAATGCCAACACTTCATCATCGCCAATAGTACCTTCAGTTGGTGGGGGGCTTGGTTAGCTAATAAGCCAGACAAACTTGTTATTGCGCCGGGTTTTGAGAAGCGGGACGGAAAGATGTGGTGGGGATTTAAGGGCCTGTTGCCTGATGCATGGATAAAGTTATGAGATACATGAAGATATTCTTCGTAGGTGATAGGCATTTGGCAATATACAAAAAATTGCGGTAGTTTCGGCCATTGTTAAATCATTCCAATAGCATGAACTTTTTGTAGTGTTACTTTTGCAGTTTGTTGATTAACATTCGTAACGGAATAGGCGGCTGCAAAACAAGCTATCTAACTAAAAATAAACAAACAATTAAATTATGTGTGGAATTGCAGGATCGATATCTCTTGTAGATACAGCTCATGAACTTCGACTATTTCCTGAGCGCCTAAAACACCGTGGACCGGATGCTTCGGGTGAATGGCGTTCAAAGGATCATCGAATACTGTTGAGTCATCTTCGTCTGGCAATTCAAGATTTAAGCCCGCTGGGTCACCAGCCCATGCTTCGAGACAATGACCGTTTTGTCATCGTCTTCAACGGGGAGATTTACAACTTTGAGGCGCTGCGTTTGAAACTGCAGCTGCGGGGCCATGTGTTTCGCTCAACAGGCGATACAGAGGTGGTGCTGGCGGCCTACCAAGAGTGGGGGGGGCAATGTGTCGAGCATTTCAATGGCATGTTTGCCTTGGCAATCCTGGACCAAGGCAGCGATGGTGTGCCGCCAAGCTTGTTTCTGGCGCGTGACCGCGCCGGCGAAAAGCCGCTGTATTACATGCACAGTCAGGGGCAGTTGGTCTTTGCATCTGAACTCAAGGCTTTGCCGCATGGTGGCGAAATTAATCTGAAGGTGCTTAATCACTATCTGGCGTTGGGATATGTGCCCGCAGATCAGTGTTTGTTTGAGGGTGTTTATAAACTCCCGCCAGCGCATTGTGCCAAGTACAACTTGCAATCTGGGGATCTGCGTCTCTGGCGGTTTTGGTCTTTGCCCGCAAATACCTCAAGTGCTTCTGCAGATGGTCATGCACTTGCTCATGAAGCTGGTTGCTTGATCGAAGATTCGGTGCGCTTGCGGCTAGTATCTGATGTTCCTGTGGGTGTGCTTTTGTCGGGTGGTCTGGATTCTTCTTTGGTCGCTGCAGCGGCTGCCCGGGTAAGTTCGAGGCCTGTTCAGACCTTTACCATTGCATTGCCGGGTTCGCCTCTTGATGAAGCACATCATGCGAAAAAAGTGGCTGATTATTTAGGCGCTGAGCATCATGTGCTGGAATTGAGCAAGCCTAGCCTGAGTCTTTTGGACGGACTGGCACCCTATATCGATGAACCTATTGCTGACTCTTCGATCCTTCCCGCTTGGATGGTATTTGGACTGGCTCGCAAGCAGGTCATTGTTGCATTGGGTGGCGATGGGGGAGATGAACTGTTTGGGGGTTATACAGATTACCAGACAAGCTTGGCTGATCAAAATCGATGGGGGTTTTGTCCACAAGCTGTATTTAAAGCAACAGCGAAAATAGCAGCGCTATTGCCTGCTGGGGTCAAAGGACGCAATCGACTCGCATCAATGCGCGGTGGCCCACTCCAGCAGATGATTTGGGGGCGGCCATACTTTGATGAGCAGCTACGCAAAAGAATTTTAAAAAAAGATGCGTGGGTTCAATTATCCGAGAACGAAACTGAACCTGAAGAGTTTTTATTATCACTCTTCAATTCAGGCACGACCGATATAGACAAAATGACGAGGACGCATTTTGGTAGCATTCTGCCTGATGACTTTTTAGTGAAAGTGGATCGAGCCAGTATGGCCCACGGCCTTGAAGTACGCGCCCCGATGCTAGACCACCGACTCATTGAGTTTTGCTTTTCACGAGTGCCCGACCAATGGAAAGTCAAAGACGGTGAATCACGTCGCTTACAGCGCATGCTGGCTGAACGCTGGTTACCACTTGATTTGGACACCAAACGCAAACAAGGTTTTTCAATCCCCATCAATGAATGGTTGCGCGCTGAAGGCGAGGCAAAACTAATGGTCCGAATGGAGACCTTACCCGATGTCATCAATATGGATGAAGTGCGCTCGTTGGTTCGCGGCCATGTCGCTGGGCGTGCCAACGGCGGCCGGTTGTTCGCATTAACCATGCTCGCTATCGCTATGCAAAACATACTCACATGAACAAAAGACCCTTATTGACTGTGTGCATACCGGCTTACAACCGGGCCAACTACTTGCCACCTTTGCTTGATTCCATCTTCCAACAGGAAGAGCAAAACTTTGAAGTCCTCATCTGTGAAGATGGATCACCCGAACGGGCTGCTATCTCAACGATTGCAGCTCAATACAGTCTAAAGTACCCTGGTCGAATTCGTTTTGTTGAAAATACACGAAACTTGGGTTACGACGGCAATATTCGGGAGCTTGTAAAACAAGCGCAAGGTGAGTATTGCCTCTATTTGGGTAACGATGATTTATTGTGTGCTGGTGCCATTACAGCCATTTCTGACGTTGTACATCGTCACCCTGACTGTGGTGTCGTGGTCCGAACCTATGCCACGTTTGATGAAAGTCCAAACGTACACAAACAGGTCTTCAGGTATTACCCGCAAGAATTAGCCATACCGCCTGGCGCCCAGGCTGTAGCTACGGGGTACAGGCGTTCGGTGGTGATTCCTGGCATGGTGATCCACCGTGACAGCGCGCTGGAGTTGGCGACATCTGAATTTGATGGTACTTTGCTGTATCAGTTGTACTTGGTGGGGCGCATTTTGGCGACGCGCAGTGTCGTCTTTACACCGCAGATCATTGCACTACGCCGTGATGGTGTCGAGCCTGACTTTGGCAACAGCGAAGCAGAAAAAGGCAAGTTCGTGCCCAAAAACCAAACGCCTGAATCGTCACTCCACTTCATCGAGGGCATGATGCGTATTGCGCAGCATGTAGAGACAGCAACAGGTTTGTCTGTTTTTGATGCTATCCGCAAAGACATCGGCAGTTATTCATACCCCATCTTGTCTATTCAGGCGCAACGCAGCAAGGGCGTTTTTCTGCGTTATGGCATTGCACTAGCGCGAATGGGGTTTTGGCGCTCACCTTTCTTCCATACGTATTTTCTTTCCTTGCTTGTTTTGGGGCCAAACCGAGTGGATGGGTTGATCAAATGGATCAAGAATCGCCTGGGCTATACACCGCGTTTGGGTGCTGCTAGAGGGCATGGCGCATGAGGATTCTGGTAGTCGGCGACTGGCATTCTGACTTGCACGAGACCGAAGTCTGTAAATCCCTGCGGCGCCTTGGCCACGAAGCACTTGAATTCAAATGGTTCCAGTACTTCAAATTCGATTCAAGCAGGCCGAGGTCATGGGGTGCACTGATCAAGCGAGCTCAAAGTAAGTTTGTTGTTGGTCCATTGATTGGCCGCATCAATCGTGACTTTTTGTCGCAGGTACGAAAACAACAGCCAGATCTGATCTTTGTGTACAGGGGCACACACATCACGGCACAGTCCCTGCAAACCATCCGCAGAGAGCTGCCCAGCTGCAAACTCATCGGGTACAACAACGACGATCCGTTTTCACCCACGCAACCACGTTATTTGTGGCGGCACTTCATGGCTGCGATACCTGTATACGATCTGATGCTGGCCTACCGCCATGCCAATTTGGAAGACTTCAAGCGTGCCGGGGCGCGTAAAGTGGACTTGATGCGGTCATGGTATGTCCCCGATCGCAGCTATCCTGTGGAACTGAGCGAAGTAGACAAGGATCTGTACGAGTGTGATGTGGTTTTCATCGGGCACTACGAGCCTGATCAACGCTTGGAGTATTTGGAGGCTATTGTCAGAAAAGGCTACAAATTGCGTCTTTTCGGACCAACCAAGTATTGGCAAAGACCATTGGAGGCGTCGCCTTTGTTGTCGCATTTAGCACCAACTCGAATGGTCTGGGGTGAGGAGTACAACAAAGCCCTTTGTGGTGCAAAAATTGCACTATGTTTTTTCTCCAAACTCAATAGAGATACTTACACAAGACGTTGCTTTGAGATACCTGCAACTAGAACTTTAATGTTGTCAGAATATTCAGATGATCTTGAATCACTTTATAAGAATACAACTGAGGCTGTTTACTTCACAAGTAAGGATGAAATGCTTAAACAGATAGATTATTACTGCACTGATGAGGTGGCGCGAGCTCGCATTGCTGAATGTGGATACACAAAGGTGCGTTCAGTGGGGCACGATATTGACTCTAGAATTTCAAAAATGCTCAGTAAAGCAGGATGATGAGGTGCTATGCAAGAACAATCAAAAATAATGCAATTCTTTGATCAATTTGGATTTAGATCCATAGCTTGGAGTCTCCGGCGATTTCATACCCCTGTTTCAGAAGAGGCATTGGTGTTGGAGGTGGGCTCGGGCGGAAATCCATACCCACGCTCCAATGTTCTATTGGATGCCTATGAATCAAGCCGAGAAAGACATTGGGCCCCGCTTACCGCTGACAGACCAACTGTACTGGGGTTTGTTGAGAATTTACCGTTCAAGGATAAATCATTTGATTATGTTATAGCTTCACACGTGCTTGAGCACTCAAGTGATCCTGAAAAATTCATAAATGAACTCCAACGTGTAGCAAAAGCAGGCTATATCGAAGTGCCGGATGCATTTCTTGAAAGAATAAATCCGTATAAAGACCATCGGTTGGAAATTTCTTTGCGCAATGAAGTTTTGCAGATTACAAAGAAAAAAAACTGGATTCATGAACCTGAAGTGGTTGAACTTTATGAAAGCAGAGTTAAAAATTGTTTAACAAAAATTCTGATACCGCAAAGACCCTTCGAATTCCATGTAAGGTATTACTGGTCTGAAAAAATAAATTATGTTATCAAAAATCCAGAAATTGATGCCGGCTGGGAAGCTCCAGCAAACGATAGGGAATATACAAAAGGCAGTTTCGTGGCGCAAGTAAAAGAGTTTATAAGAAATTTGCTTCGTGACCTTATGTCTCAGCGAAAGCGTAATAAAAAGATAAATGTCGTTCCACTTTTGAGGTGTACGCGTTGCCGTGGTGATGTTGTGAAAAAAGAAACTTTACTCATTGAGTGCAGTTCATGCGGGGCGAGCTACAAGATGCGTAATGGTCTTTTTGTGATGAACTAATAAATGCATTAAATGCAAAATTTGGTCAATTTGGGCATAGATGCCAGCAATATTTCTTATGGTGGGGGCTTAACCCACTTGGTCCAAATGCTATCTGTAGCCAAGCCTATAGACAGTGGCGTCGCAAGTGTCCATGTTTGGGCTAGCGAGGGTACTGCAAAAAAATTACCCAAATTTGACTGGTTGGTGACTCATACACCCAGTTGGTGCAATGCAGGATTAATCCGCCGAATGTGGGCACAGCAGTTTGAATTACCAAGCTTGGTCAAGGGAGCGGGTTGTTCCGTACTTTTTTCGCCGGGTGGTACTCTGCCAGCACATTGCCAAGTCCCTATGGTGACCATGTCGCAAAACATGTTGCCTTTTGAGCCTGATCGCGCAGCCTTGTTTGGTCGCTGGAGCTGGTTGAAACTCAAGATGCGTCTGCTGCGCATCACCCAAGGGCGTTCTTTTCGTCGTGCACAGGGTGTGATTTTTTTGACTCAATATGCCCAGAAGGTAGTCACCACTGCGTTGGGGAGGCTAGCTGGTGCTACGGCCTTGGTGCCGCATGGCATTGAGTCTCGGTTTCTCATGTGTCCTCGTCCGCAAAGACCTGTCGTGGCTTTTGCAAGTTCATCATTGCGCTTGCTGTATGTTTCGATCCAAGCTCCCTATAAACACCATGTTGAGTTGATGCAGGCTGTGTCAGATTTGCGAGCGCAGGGGCGACTCGTGATGTTGCAGATGGTGGGTGGCAACCCGGGGGCTTATGGCGAAGAAGTTTTGCGAAAACGCGTAGAGCTTGACCCAGATCAGGCATTTCTCCAGGACCTTGGGCATGTTGACTTTGACAAGTTGCATGAGTTGTACAAGCAGGCAGATGCATTTGTGTTTGCGTCCAGCTGTGAGAATCTCCCCAACATCTTGATCGAGGCCATGGCGGCAGGCCTACCCATCGCATGCGCGAACCGAGGGCCAATGCCAGAAGTGCTGAGTGATGCTGGGGTGTATTTCGATCCGGAATCACCAAAATCCATTGCTGAAGCAATTGCACAGTTGGGGGACAATCCTGCTTTGCGCGCCGAACTGGCGCATCGCGCGTGGCTGCGGGCAAAGTCGTATTCGTGGAAACGTTGTGCTCGGGAAACTTTTGATTTTGTGGCACAGGTGGCGCACCAATATGCGAGATAAAAATGTTTGATCAAAAAATTTTATTGATCACCGGTGGAACCGGTTCTTTTGGCAATGCGGTGTTGCGTCGTTTTCTCGATTCCGACTTGCGCGAAATTCGCATCTTCAGTCGCGACGAGAAGAAGCAAGACGACATACGCAAACGCTACAACAACCCCAAGTTGAAGTTCTACATTGGTGATGTGCGTGACCCGCAGTCGGTGATGAACGCGGTTCGCGGTGTGGACCACATCTATCACGCAGCTGCGCTTAAGCAAGTTCCCTCGTGTGAATTCCACCCGCTGGAAGCCGTCAAGACCAACGTCTTGGGCACCGAAAACGTGCTGGAAGCGGCCATTCAGTGTGGTGTCAAGCGCGTGGTGGTGCTCAGCACCGACAAGGCTGTCTACCCCATCAACGCCATGGGCATCAGCAAGGCCATGATGGAAAAGGTGGCCGTGGCCAAGTCGCGCAGCAGCGCCCAGACGGTGATCAACGTCACCCGCTACGGCAACGTGATGGCCTCACGGGGCTCGGTGATCCCGCTGTTCATTGAGCAAATCCGTGCGGGCAAGCCCATCACCCTGACCGACCCGAACATGACCCGTTTCATGATGACGCTAGACGATGCCGTGGATCTCGTGCTCTACGCCTTTGAGCATGGACAGCCGGGTGAGATCTTTGTGCAAAAGGCCCCAGCCGCCACCATTGAGGTGTTGGCCAAAGCCTTGACCGCTTTGGTGGGCAAACCCGAGCACGAGGTGAGGGTGATCGGCACCCGCCACGGCGAAAAGCTGTATGAGGCGTTGCTTAGCCGCGAAGAGATGGTGGCCGCCGAAGACTTGGGCGGCTACTACCGCGTGCCCCCCGATCTGCGCGACCTGAATTACGGCAAGTTCGTGGAGCAGGGTGAAACCAAAATTTCTGAAGCCACCGACTACAACTCGCACAACACCGAGCGCCTGGACGTCGCTGGCATGCAGGCTTTGTTGATGAAGCTGCGCTTCATGCAAGCCATTGCCCGGGGTGAACACGTGGAGCCCGAGGAGTAAGACATGAAAGTGCTGGTGACTGGCGCCAACGGTTTCATTGGCAAAAATTTGGTGTTGCGCTTGCGGGAGTGCGCCGACACTGAAGTCTTGACCCTCATGCGCGAGGATGGCGAGAGCGCTTGGCAATCGGCGCTGGCCCAAGCCGAGGCGGTGGTGCACCTGGCCGGTGAAAACCGGCCCACTGATCCCGCCGCGTTTGACACGGTCAACACCGGTCTGACGCAGCGCTTGTGCGACACCTTGCAAAGCATGGGCAAACGCACACCGGTGTTGTTCAGTTCATCGGCGCAAGCCGAACAAGACAACCCCTATGGCCGCAGCAAACGCGCAGCCGAAGAGGCCTTGGCCCAATTGGCCGCAAACAACGGCAACCCTGTGGCCATTTACCGTTTGCCCGGTGTGTTTGGCAAATGGTGCCGACCCAACTACAACTCGGTCGTGGCCACTTTCTGCCACAACAAGGCCCACGACTTGCCGGTGCAGATCAACGATGCTCAGGCCCGTGTGCGCTTGGTCTACGTGGACGACGTGGTGAATGCTTTTTTGCAAGCGCTGCAAGAGCCCATCGAGGGCTTAAGCCACCTTGCGGTGGCTCCCGAATACACCGTCACCTTGGGTGAACTCTCAGACCAAATCGATGCGTTCAAGAACTGCCGCAGCACCTTGGTGTCTGAGCGCGTGGGCACGGGCTTGACCCGAGCCTTGTACGCCACCTACGTGAGCTATTTGCCGGTGGATAAGTTTGCCTATGGCGTACCGGCCCACGGCGACGCCCGGGGCGTGTTTGTGGAGATGCTCAAAACGCCCGATTCGGGCCAGTTCAGCTTCTTCACGGCACACCCCGGCATCACCCGGGGCGGCCACTACCACCACACCAAAACCGAAAAGTTTCTGGTCATCAAAGGCCATGCCCGGTTTGGTTTTCGTCACATGCTCACCAACGAGGTGCACCACTTGGAAACCCATGGCGAGCAGCCCCAGATCGTGGAAACGGTGCCCGGTTGGACGCACGACATCACCAACATCGGCACCGACGAAATGGTGGTGATGTTGTGGGCCAATGAAATTTTTGATCGTGCCAACCCCGACACGATCGCCAGCCAGGTTTGAAACCATGAAAAAACTCAAAATCATGTCGGTCGTGGGTACACGGCCAGAAATTATCCGCTTGTCCCGTGTGCTCGCTGCACTGGACGTGCATTGCGAACACGTGTTGGTGCACACCGGCCAAAACTACGACTACGAGCTCAACCAGGTGTTCTTTGATGACCTGGGTGTGCGCAAGCCTGACTACTTTTTAAACAGTGCCCATGGCAGCACCAGTGCGGCGCACACCATTGGTAACCTGATTACCGCAGTGGACGGCGTGTTGGCCCAAGAAAAGCCCGAGGCCATGTTGGTGCTGGGTGACACCAACAGCTGTTTGTCTGTGATCCCGGCCAAGCGCCGCAAGGTGCCCATTTTTCACATGGAGGCTGGCAATCGCTGTTTTGACCAACGTGTGCCCGAAGAGACGAACCGCCGCATCGTGGACCACACGGCCGACATCAACCTCACTTACAGCACCATCGCGCGCGATTATTTGCTGCGCGAAGGTTTGCCACCCGACCAAGTCATCAAGACCGGTAGCCCCATGTTTGAGGTCTTGCACCACTACCTACCGCAAATTCAAGCGTCAGACGCCGTGGCGCGTTTGGGTCTGACGGCGGGTCAATACTTTGTGGTGAGTGCGCACCGCGAAGAAAACATTGAGTCCGAACAATCGTTCACCAAACTGGTGGCCGTGCTCAACAGCGTGGCCGAAGACCATGGTTTGCCGGTGGTGGTCTCGACGCACCCCCGTACCCAAAAACGGGTTGATACAACAGGAGCGCAATTCCACCCGCTGGTGCGCCTGATGAAACCGCTGGGCTTTCACGACTACGTGAACCTGCAGATGAATGCCAAAGCCGTTTTGTCTGACAGCGGCACGATCAACGAAGAGTCGTCCATCTTGAACTTCCCGGCCCTGAACCTGCGCGAGGCGCACGAGCGCCCCGAAGGCATGGAAGAGGCGGCCGTGTGGTGGGTGGGCTTGGAGGTCGAACGGGTGCGCCAAGGTTTGGCCCTCGTGGCCCATCAAGCGCGGGGCTCAGAGCGTAGTTTGCGTTTGGTGGCCGACTACAGCATGCCCAATGTGAGCGAAAAAGTGGTGCGCATCGTTCACAGCTACACCGACTACGTCAAGCGCGTGGTGTGGAAGCAGTACTGAAGAACCTGGCCATGCGCTTGGTCTTGGTGGCCGACACCTTTCCGCCCTTGCGCACTTCGGGAGCGGTGCAGTTGCGCGACTTGTCGCGCGAACTGGTGCGCCAAGGCCACCAGCTCACCGTGCTCTTGCCCGCCGCAGACTTGGATGGCCCATGGCACTTGGATGATTGGGAGGGTGTGCGCGTATTGCGCTTGCGTGCACCCAAGACCAAAGACATTGGCTATGTGCGCCGTACTTTGAATGAGTTTTGGATGCCGTTTGCCATGCTCCGGCAGTTACAACGCAGTCCTTTGGCTCAAGAGCGCTTTGATGGGGTGTTGTGGTATTCGCCGTCCATCTTTCATGGCCCCTTGGTGCAAGCCCTCAAACGGCAGAGCCGTTGTAAGTCCTACCTCATCATTCGTGACATCTTCCCCGAGTGGGCGGTGGACATGGGGCTGATGGGGCGTGGGTTGCCGTATCGTTTTTTTGATCTGGTAGCTCAGTATCAATACGCTGTTGCTGATGTGATTGGTGTTCAGACACCAGGTAATCTAACGTATTTCGATCAATGGCAGCGACAAAAGGGGCGCAAACTTGACGTGCTGCAAAATTGGTTGGGCGAAGCGGCTTTACAGCGTTGTTCGATTCGGCTTGACCAGACCGCCCTAGCCGGACGTCAGGTTTTTGTCTACGCAGGCAATATGGGTGTGGCTCAAGGCGTGGGTATATTGCTCGACATGGCTGACCGTTTGCAATCACGCAGCGATGTGGGTTTTTTATTTGTAGGGCGCGGTAGCGATGTAGTGCACATGCGAAAAAATGCCCATGATCGTGGGCTTTCAAATGTTCTGTTCTTTGACGAAATAGATCCGGATGAAATACCAAGTTTGTACGCTCAATGCACAGTTGGTTTGGTAGCACTTGATGCACGGCACAAGTCGCACAACATACCTGGCAAGTTTTTGACATATATGCAGAGCGGTTTACCCGTACTAGCTTGTGTGAATGCCGGCAATGATTTGGTTGAGTTAATTCGATCAGAAGCAGTCGGCCAAGTCTGTGATAGCCATCAAGTTGACGATTTAGTCATGCTGGCAGAAAAGCTATTGGAGCAGTTGAGTGCTGGCAGCACTCTTGCAGATCGATGCAAATCACTGTTTGAGCGGGAGTTTTCGGTTAAGCAGGCGGCTCGTCAAATCGTTGAGGCGCTTTCGCTCAATGAGGCCGAGCGATGAGAGTATTTACTGCTGAAAAGCTCAATCAGTTGGTGGAGCGTTCATCGATATCCCCACGATTGCGGCAGCACCAAAACATTCATGCAGACTACGGTGAGGCGTGTCAGCGTTTGTTCAATGCGATCGAGCCGGGAAGCTATATTCGTCCACATCGTCACAAAGCTTCTCCCCGAGACGAGTTGCTTGTCGCGGTAAGAGGGCTCATGGTGCTTGCGACGTTTAAAGATGATGGGCAACTGTTGGATATGCAGCATTTTGGGACTGAGAAATATGGGGCTGATATAGCTATTGGCGTGGAGTTGGATCCACAAACCTGGCATACGGTGTTGGCTTTGGTGCCCGGCTCAGTTTTGCTTGAAGTGAAAGCGGGGCCGTATGACCCTACTCAGCCCAAAGATTACGCAGAGTGGGCCCCTGAAGAAAACAGCCCAAATGCGCATGCTTACATGCAGCGATTGCAAGAACTTTTAAATAAAAAATGAAACTACAGCAAACTAGATTTTTTTGGGCGACAGGCATTCCGTTTTTGTTTGGGCTTGCCATGTTGTTGTCAATCAGTACCAACCTACGCTTGGCTGCCTTTCCCGTTGGCCCAGGGGAGTTGATGCTGCTCGCTCTAGCGGTTATCGGTTTTTTTTATGGGCAATTACAAAGCTTGTGGAAGACTCCCATGTTTTTGTTTTGGTGTCCCGTATTGCTTTGTATGACCGCAGGGGCATTGTTGGGGACAATGAGTGGCAATATGGCCCAACATCACGCGATGGCGTACGCGTTTGCGTCGGTCGTAACTGTTGGGTTGTCATTGTTGATGATTGAGTTGACGGATGCAGCGCTTCGAAAGACTATTTTTTGGCTTTGTTTGTCGACGGCAGTTTTTTTATGGTTCGGTTTTATTATTTATCTCTCTGGAGACTTAGAGCTTGCAAATAAATTAAACATGACGAATTTGGGCGACCTCAGGTACTCAGGTTGGTCTGTGAACCCAAATCAACTGGCGTTGTTCTTTGTTCCTCTTCCCGTTTGGTTGGTTGCGTTATGGCGCAATGTGGACAAGCCCACACGTTTTCACACGGCTTCATATGGCGTACTACTGTTTGCGTTGATGCTCATGGGGTTGCTGGTTCGTAGTGATGGCTTGTTTGTGGTTTGGGTGTTTGAATTCGTAATTCTGATATTCCTACGGTTACGCTGGGAGATGAAGGCAAATCGAAGCTCACTATTAGCGTATGCGGCCATGATGGTGCTATGCGTTTTCCTGGTCAAAACATTCGCGCATGGTGAGATGCGTAAATCAGTGAAATGCGCCATAGAAACCATCAGCCAAGGTGAGGGATTGTGGTCTTCAAAATGCTACAACGGTCAAAGCTTTAAAGACCAAGAGGCCTTTCGAATCGGTTATAGCGATCCATTACAAAAGACTGGGGTTCGTCAGGAACATTGGATGAATGGTTTGCAGTCCTGGTCTCAATCTCCCTGGGTCGGGCATGGGCCTGGTGAGTACTCGTGGAATTCGATCGGTAGCGAAAAAGAATCACACAACATCACCATTGATTTGTTAACGCAAGGGGGAGTGCTTGCTGGTGTGGCGTGGGTTTTACTCGTTTCATATTTGCTAATTAGTGCTTGGCGAATTCGAGATTCATATACGTTCAGTGTGGTCCTGATGATGGCGGTGTTTACTTTTTTTCATAACACGCGACAGCCATACTTTTGGTTTGTATTAGCTTTTTCGCATGAAGCCATTCGCCGAAAGTTATTTGTATCACCGCCGCTAGGCAAGGCTTGATGCCTAAGCTGTCTGCCGCACTCTCTGCAATCGGATGGCAAATGCTCTTAATGGGCCTGCTTGGGCTGTCTGGGGTTGTTTTTGTACCATTGCTTTTGCATAGCTTTGACTCTGGCCTTATGGCAAAGCTGTTGGTGGTACAAGTGAACGTTTACTACTTGGTGGTATTGCTACTTTATGGGTTTGCATGGAGTGGTCCAGCTGAGTTGGCAAAGAAAGTAAGCCCTGCGCATGATGGGCACTTGTTGGTAACGGCAGTACGAGCGAAATTGTTATTACTGGTGCCCACACTCTTGGTATTTGGGGTGGTTTGTACAGTGGTCTTTCCTGGTGATGCTTATCTCTGGGCGTTTGCGCTACTGCTGCTGGCCAGTGCTTTAAATTCCAATTGGTTTTTGCAGGCCAAGCAGAATTTTGCAGCGGGTGCGGGGTATGCTGCTTTAGGCGTGGTCTTAAGTGCGAGCTTGCTTTACCTGCTTTTTGTGCAACAGGAATGGGTTGATTCGGCTAGCCTTGGCCTTGTGTGCGTATTGGTTTTGCTGCTGCCACATATTTGTGTTGGTTTGGGAAGTTGGTATGCGGCACGTCAATCTTGCCAAACGGTACAGACAAAAAAAGTAACTTTTGCCGACTGTCAACGTATTTTGCGCAAAGATTGGCCCTTAGTGATTTCGCAATTGCTCTTGCTGGCCTCCACCACATTAGGAACTGTATTTGTAGGCGCTTTTGCAGAGAGTGATGTGACTGTGGCCTATGCGGCAATTGAAAAGCTATTTAATCTTGGTGCCACGGTGTTGGTGGGTTTGTATATGGCACTTCATCCTAGGTTTGCGAAGTTGTATCACGAAGATCGAGCTGCATATTGGAAAAGCTTGCAGTTTCTAGTCGTGGCCTATATGGCTGGCGGCATTGGTTTGGCAATGTTCCTAAACTTGATGGGAGACAAGTTGTTTGGTTTTTATTTACCTGCGCATTTGCTAGTCTATGCATTGCCAGCTCTGGTCCCTTTTGCTTTGTGGCTGGGTTTGTGTATTGTCCAGCATGCATTGATAGGATATTTGGTATTTGCTGGGCGTCAGACTGAGGTGTTATGGGTTAATGCTGGGGTCTTGTTGGTTACCATAGGTGCGGGTTATTTGTGCATGCTAGCCAACCCTGTAGCGTGGGTGTATGGCATGTTGATTGGGCAGATTTTTGTGATGTTTTTGTTATTAAAAATACGGAACGGTGACAAAGTGGTGATCGCATGAAGGTTTTGCACATCACAGAATCATTGGGGGCGGGTGTAGAGCACTATTTGGCAATGGTGACGCGGGAGCAGGCTCGGGCGGGACATTGCGTTGTACTAGCGCACTCGATGAGGGCTGATACACCGACTGATAAGTTAGACGCAGAGTTTGGTTTTTTGGAGCGTCGCGTCATAGTGCCAATGGTGACGGAAGTGTCGTTGTTGAAAGATTTTTCAAGCGTTTTTCATCTGATTCGCTTGATTCGACAAGAGCGGCCAGATGTGATCCATTTGCATTCGTCTAAGGCCGGCGTTTTAGGTCGAGTGGCAGCCCTTTTGGCATGGACGCGCGCACGCGTTTTTTACTCGCCACATGGGTTTGCTTTTTTGCGTCAAGATGTTTCAGAGGTTAAGCAAAAACTGTTTTTGTGGTTTGAAAGGTTTGCAAGCTGGTTGCCTGGGGTTCTGGTCGCATGTTCGGCCACAGAGTCTCGGCTGGCTACAGACAAGGTAGGACATAAACGTGTCGCTCTGATTGAGAACGCCATAGACCTTAACTCGGTACAACCGTCAGAGAGTGGAAACGGCATAGTTGTGAACGTCTTGAATGCTAGTCGCGCCTGTTATCAAAAAGCACCATGGCGATTTGAGCACGTTGCGCATCAATGCAGCGAATTTCCTGCCAGCTTTGTGTGGGTTGGCGACGGAGATTTACGTCCGCGAGAGGCTGACAATTTACGAGTTACAGGTTGGGTTGACCAACCAGAGGTGGCTAAACGTTTAGCTCAGGCTGATATTTTTTTGATGCCTTCGTTGTGGGAGGGCATGCCGCTTGCACTCATACAAGCACAAGCGGCAGGTGTGCCTGCAGTGGTGTCGAATGTGGTTGGCTGCCGTGATGTGGTTCAACACGGCATAACTGGCTTTGTATGCAATACAGATGAGGAGCTTTGTGCCCGCACTCAAGAGCTGATAGTAGATGCTGAGCTGCGTAAGGGCATGGGTCACAATGCGGCAATGATGTCGCGCTCGCGTTTTGCTATCGAACGTCTCAATGCCGAGCTACTAAATTTATATGCGTGATCCAAATTTACCTCCACCGATCTCTCTATTGGGTAGACAGCTGTCTGCTTGGGTATGCAGTGTGATGTTAATCATGGCTGACTTACTTGCATGGGTGGCAGCCTACTTCGCAGCGGATCCAACAGGGCAAATGGCTTTTGTAAAGTTTGCCATCATGGCTGCAGCTTGGTGCGCATGGGCTGCATTTATTCACAATCAATACACTCGTCGACATGCATTCTGGGTAGAGCTTGGCTTCGTGTTGCAAGGGGTGCTGATGTTGGTGTTTGTGGGCTCAATGCTCAAAGCCCTTATTGGTAATACAGATGTTCTATGGGCTTGGTGGTTGGCGTGCGCTTGGTTGGCGGTTCTTATGCCAACACTGAGAGGTCTAGTCCGGTCTTTACTTCGTCGCTTAGGTTATTGGGAGTGGCCAACACTGGTTTTTGGCAATGGTGAAAATGCGCACCAGGCAACGTTGGCGCTGCGTAGTGAGCTAATGCTTGGGTATGTTGTGAAGGGCATTGTCTTGCCTCCTGGTGAAGAGGCGGATGCGGCAACTCTTGAGCTAGGTGTGCCGGTATTGGCTTGGCCGCAAAGCTCATCTGAGTTAGCAGTGCTTCGCACATACGACTGTGTGATAGCGCTTGAAGCGCATGAGGCCGATTTGAGGGATAAGTTAATTCGCCAGCTTTCGCATCACCAAGCTCCTCACGTGCATGTGGTTCCGGCGATGCGTGGCGTGCCGCTGTTTGGCTTGGCGAGCACAAACTTTTTCAGCCATGAAGTACTGATGATTCATATGGAAAACAGGCTGAGCCGTTGGAGCTTGCGATTGCTCAAGCGTATGTTTGATATTGTGTGTTCTGCGGTTTTGCTGGTGTTGCTCTCGCCTGTGTTTGGGTTTTTAGCCTACAAAATTTCGCGCGATGGTGGTCGCCCATTTTTTGGACATGTGCGTGTGGGGCAAGGCGGGCAGCAATTTGCTTGCTACAAATTCAGAACTATGGTGGTCAATGCGCAAGAGGTCTTGGCCGACTTGTTAGCCAAAAACCCAGAGGCAAAAGCAGAGTGGGATAAAGATTTCAAGCTCAAAAACGACCCGCGTATCAACCCAATTGGCCATTTCCTTAGGCGCACAAGCATCGATGAGTTGCCCCAGCTTTGGAATGTGTTGAAAGGTGATATGAGCCTGGTCGGCCCACGCCCTGTGGTGCAAGACGAGCTCGAGCGTTATGGCGATGACGTTGCTTACTACCTATTGGCTAAGCCTGGTATGACGGGCTTGTGGCAGGTGAGTGGGCGTAATGATGTGGACTATGAAACACGTGTCTACTTTGATTCTTGGTACGTGAAAAACTGGTCGCTGTGGACGGACATCACAATTTTGTTCAAAACCATCACGGTGCTGACCAGCAAGCAGGGGGCCTATTGAGCTCACAGGAGAATCCATTTTGGCTTCGGTTTATTCCGCTTCAGTTGCGTGAGCGTTTGAGTGGTCAACAAAATGTCTTGGCGGTGTTGCACAACAGTGGCTGGCTAATTTTTGACAAAGTCATGCGTGGCTTATTGGCCCTGCTGGTGGGGGCGTGGGTTGCTCGCTACTTAGGGCCAGAGCAATTTGGTGAGCTGAGTTATGTATTGGCGTACCTTACCTTGTTTCAGTCTTTGGCTTACCTTGGTTTAGATGGCGTGGTGGTGCGAGATATTGCACGAATTCAGCATGACACGCTTTCAGATGAGGCAAAAAAACAAAAAATTGGGCAGTTGCTAGGAACTGTTTTTGCCGTGCGACTCATAGCAGGCACTGTGTGTTGGCTGATTGCTGTGGGCGGTATGTGGTGGCTGTCTACTCCGCGCAATGCACTGCTGGTTGCTTTGGCTGGGGCAAGCTTGGTTTTTCAGGCCGCAGATAGTGTTGATTTGTGGTTTCAGTCACAAAGCCAAAGTAGGCGCACGGTTATGGCCAAGTTGTTGGCATATTCGGTATCAAATGGATTGCGTATTGCATTCATACTGGCTGACATGCCGCTGGTTTGGTTTGCTGCTGCGATGGGGGTTGAGTTTGCGTTGGCGGCGGTGGCGCTGTTTTTTTCTTACAAGCAGTTTTCTTGCGGAGCTAAGTGGCAAGCCGACTTGTTGCACATGGGCAAGGTGTTAGTGGCTGAGTCGTACTTGTTTGCTGTGGCTGGGCTGTGTAATTTGTTGTCTAACAAAATTGATCAAATTATCTTGAAGCAATACCTAGGTGATGCAGCTTTGGGCTTGTATTCAGTTTTCTTGCCTATCATTGCCATTTGTTATTCCATCCCTAATATGGTGGCAGTGAGTGCGCTGCCTCACTTCTCAAGGCTATACCAAGAAAATCAAGCTGAATTCAAGCAAAAGTTGGTGCGGTTTTTTGCTTTTAACTATGCCTTGTCCATTTTTATGGTGGCGGTCATTTTTGTCTTTGCTGATTTGATAGTTGATTACTTATTTGGCGTTGCTTACAGTGAATCGAAAATCCCATTCATGATTTATGCACTCACAGCTATTACCACCACGTCGTGGATTGCCCAGTGGGCTTGGACATATAACCAGAAAAAAGGTGGCCAGCAGCTACGCCAAACTCTGATTGGGGCTTTGCTAACTACAGCTTTGAGTTGTGTTCTTATCCCTGTGTGGGGTGTCGCTGGTGCGGCGGTAGCTGTTGTGCTGTCGCAATTTTTTGCGTTTATCGTGTTTAATTATTTTGCAGATAGAGAACTTTTTTATCTGCAATTTTGTATGGTCAGGAAATAAGCAATGCGCAAGTTTTTTCTGTCATTTGCAGATTCCAGAATGTCTGGCGCACTACAAAGAATTCGCCAGCAGGCAGAGGCTATGGGGTGCTATGACCACATTGTGGTTGCAGATCAATCGTATTTGAACATCGACTTTAGAGAGAAATTCAAAGACAAACTCAAGCCCAATGTGCGGGGTTATGGATATTGGTGCTGGAAGCCGCAAGTGATATTGCAGCTCCTCGAGCAAATTGAGGATGGAGACATCATTCAATACACAGACGCAGGTTGTCATTTGAATAAAGCTGGAATGGCGAGGCTCCTGGAGTACTTTGAGCTTGCAAATGCATCGGATACAGGCATTCTTGCGTTTGCGGCTGTGCCGCCAACGTTTCACGATGAATCGATATCTCTACCAGATTTGTCGGATTACAGATGGTGCAAAGCGGATTTGTTTCACCACATGAATGTCTATGATGATGACTCGATTACGCGTACCCCAACCGTGACGGCTGGCATTATTTTCATCAAAAAGTGTGAGCAGTCACAAAAAATCATTCGTGAGTGGTTGAGTGTGATGTCATCAAGCTTTGAATTGCTAGATGATTCACCATCAGGGGCTTCTAACTTTCCAGGCTTTATAGAACATAGGCACGATCAAAGTATTTTTTCTATCTTGTGCAAACTCAACAAAGTTTCACTTGTGTCTTGTTATGAATATGGCTATCCGTCAAAGCATACGAATCTGCCAGATTGGAACGTGCTGAAGTCTTATCCGATTCACGCCAAGCGTGACAAGGGGTTGGGCCTAAGGTTACGTTTGGTAGATATTGTCAAAAAAATTGACAGACGCTTGAAGCGTTGGGTGGCTTAATTACGCCATGTTAATTTCCATCATCACCGTCACCTATAACGCTGAAAAGACGTTATCCAAGTTACTTGGTGGGACAAAGTTCGTTTTAGAGAGTTACGAAGGCATTGAGCATGTGATTGTGGACGGCGCGTCGACCGACCGCACCGTGCAACTGGCTAGCAGCTATGCCAGCTCAGTACGAAACGTGAAGTTTGTTAGCGAGCCTGATAACGGCATTTACAACGCCATGAACAAAGGCCTAGGCTTATCGAGTGGTCAATACATTCTTCATTTAAACGGGGATGATTGGATTGACGATTTAGCGAATTTTGAAGCTCTATACGCGACTTTGAAAAAAGAAAGGCCGCTCGTACTCTCGTCACCTGTGGCCATTTACGAAGGGCAAGACGTTTACCGGTTGCTGCCAGCAAAGCCACTAAATGGCTTTCATGCAAGGTTTGGATTTCATTTCCCACACCAAGGCACACTTTTTAGTCGTGAGCTTTTTGAATTAACACAAAGCTATAGCGAAGATATAGGGTATGTTGCTGACAAGGTGTTTTGTTTTCAGCTGTTAGATGTGCTCCCCCTTGCATCTGTTTTGTGTTTTGACAAACTAACGTTTGCACAGGCTGCGGGTGGGGTCAGTTCAAGATCTAGACTTACGCCAATTCAGACGTTTATGCTGACGGTGCGTGCATCCAGGCGAGCGCCTTTTAAACATCCTGTGATGCGGGCTTTTTTCAATCTCGTATTCAAGTTTTGGATGTTGATAAGTTTTCGTAAACTGCAGGCTCAATAAACTTTCAAGAACTCTTTCTAATTTTCGAACGTATGTCTATCCTGGTTACCGGCTGCGCCGGCTTCATCGGCAGCAATTTTGTCCACACATGGTTGTCGTCTTCTAATGAAACCGTGGTGAATTTAGACAAACTCACCTACGCAGGTAACTTGGCTAATTTGGATGCGCTCAAGGGCGACAAGCGCCATATCTTTGTGCAGGGCGATATCGGTGACCGTGCTTTGGTGTCTAAGCTGCTAGCCGAACACAAGCCCCGTGCCGTGCTGAACTTTGCCGCCGAAAGCCATGTAGACCGCTCCATCCACGGTCCCGGTGACTTTATTGAAACCAACGTGGTGGGCACATTCAATTTGTTAGAAAGCGTGCGTGCTTATTGGCAAGAGTTGCACGAAGCTGAGAAGCAAGCCTTCCGCTTGTTGCATGTGTCGACCGACGAGGTGTATGGCACGCTGCTGCCCACCGACCCGCCGTTTGCTGAAACCAAAGCGTTCGAGCCCAACAGTCCATATTCAGCAAGTAAAGCCGCCAGCGACCATTTTGTGCGCGCATGGCATCACACCTACGGCTTGCCTGTGCTGACCACCAATTGCAGCAACAACTATGGGCCGTATCACTTTCCAGAAAAGCTCAT
>JACCDG010944218.1_pt1 | contig 37496 bp, 40 predicted proteins | sample 7442471 | NCBI WGS metagenome assembly JACCDG01 (sample SAMN15323444, study PRJNA562643) | freshwater metagenome | isolation source: river surface water | place: USA:Blue River Watershed | collected 2017-08-17 | reverse complement strand
TTTTAATCCTAGATTTAGTCAACCAAACTATTTTTTATGAACAACAAAGCACTACTTGTAGGGATCAACAATTATCCATCCGAAGGGAATGATTTAAGAGGCTGTGTAAATGATGTGTTGGATATGGCCCAATTTATTGGAGTCAAAAATTCCAAATATGATATTACTAATATTAAAACTGTATTGGACCATCGTGCCACTAAAAAAGGCATTTTAGACGCATTACAATGGTTGATCAATGGGGCATCCTCAGGAGACCAATTGTTATTTCATTATAGTGGACATGGCGCTCAAATACCAAGCCAGGGACCCCTTCATGAAAAAGACGGCTTGGATGAGATTATTTGCCCCTACGACTTTAACCAAGATCCTCAAACGGCCATTAGGGATAAGGAATTTGCCAAGATCTTCGCTACCATCCCCCAGGAGGTGCATTTTGTATGGATTTCAGATAGTTGCCACTCAGCAGATTTATCTAGAAAACCAGACCCAATAGTACATCCCACCCAGGTTACTCGTTTTCGTAGATTCAAATCGGCCGATACCACTAACCCAATACATCCTATCTCTAGCATGGGTAACGCTGTATCACCATTACGAGGTGCATTGTTAAGCGGATGCGCCTCCCACCAATTGAGTGCAGATGCCTATATCAATAACCGATTCAATGGTGCATTCACCCATTACTTAATCAAGAACCTAAGCATCTATGGACAGGATGTAAGCATGCAGGAGATTGTGAAATATGTGAACATTGATTTAATGGATAATGGCTATGAACAAAATCCACAAAGCGAAGGCTTACTTGCAACACAAAAATTCTTTCAATAAAAAAATTGCCACTATGAAAATCATAACGAATAAAAAAACGGTCTTCACATTTTTGATGGTGCTATTGATCTGTGGGTCTGTGCAAGCGCAGCCCCAGCAGGGATTGATGAATCGACTAATAGAAATTAAATACAGTAGCGAACTCTATTTAACCACCACATTAAAAAACGACAAATTGGATCAAAGCAACAAAGACAGCGCATTCGCCATTTATAATACAATGCGTTGGATGGTAGATGGCTGGGTGTATCAATTAAGCAGTGATTTAATCACAGCAAATAGTACCAGACAATTTAAAAGAATAAATGCAAACTATACAGCAGATTTAAGAGACATTAATGCATTCTATGAAAAACATATTCAACCGAAAATTTACAACCATCCAAGAACCCTCAACCTCACAACCAATGTATTTTATTTATTAAAAGATTCTTATTCCATCATTAAAGGATTGAGTGACCTCAAAACTCGCAAAGTCATGGCGATAGTGGAATTGTTGGATCATACTAGGTTGTTGGCACCTGGGGAGGTTGCGAAGGGGGTGAAATGAGGCTTATTGGTGTGGACCAAGTAGATTTAAAATTACAACTACTTGAATTACAATGCACTACTGTCAAAACAATGCTCACGAAAATGCCATTTTTAAATCTTAATTAAATTAGTGTGGCGGATTAGTGTGATTTAAAAATTTTACTTGTTTTCGTTTGGTTTTGTTATTGCAGGTGGCTTAGCAATTTGAACTGCTTGCTTATTTTCTCGAGTCTTTGCTGCGCCTGAACCAGTTTGTGAAAAAGTTTGTTTTTCTTCATTTAATCTTGTTGAGTTTTTTACTTTTTCAGGCGCTTGCTTGTTACTATCTCTTTTACTCATGGTATCTGGTTTTATAATAAAATAATTAGTGTCAAAACAATTATATTTTTTTAGTTCTATTTGTTCGGATTTTGAAGTTAATATAACAATTGAAAAAAATAACAACATCAATGAAATGCCAATAATCATGAATTTAAAAGCTCGTTCAGTATTAATTCGAATTTCATTATTCTTCTCACTTACATGTTCGTGAGTTACCGATTGCGCTCCTAAAAAAGAATCTTGATCATTTGAAAGTAAAACATCATCTACTTTGTCAATTGCTTCTAATATTTTTTTTGAAGCTATTATGTGTGATTTGGCTTGTATAAATATTGAATAAACTAATAAAAACCAAGAAAATAAAAGAATTAGAAACCACCATTTGTTCGATATAGCAATTTTATCTAAAAATGTAATTGACAACCCAATAGAACCAGATGCGATTAAAAATATTGTTTTATCTGCTGTTTTTTCTATATCAATTTTTTGCAAATCAAGAGAACTACGATAATTTCTCCATTCGGTCTTTTGTGTTTCTAATTCTTTGTTCATTGAATATTATAAAATTTTAAACTCAATTTCATATACAAAATTAGTTATATTTATTTAAACCAATTTTCAATCTTATTAACAACAAAATTCCACGCGCTGTCGCGAGTAGCCTGAAACTAACCAACCCATAATAAATGATTTAGAAAAACCCGACTATCCTAGCTGTAAGTAAGCCTACTTTATATAGTAAAAGCTCCTGAAATTGATGATAGCAGCAATGCTTTAATGTTACCTTATTCCACTCTGACTTTATAAAAAGTCTGTGACGTAGGGATGGAGCTTTCGGTAGGACTTTAGGCCTTCTTCGGCTTCTGATATCAATTGATAATACTTGTCATAATCTGCGAACTCATTATGCATGTTTTCTATTTCATCATGCGCATAGTTTATTTGTGTGATCCAAGCAATAAAACTATCTATTACCCTCAGCTCGCCAACCGTTTAGCTGTCTTCATTATCTGTCTCAAATTCTTTATATAAATCATCTAATTCAGTTAGATATTACAAAATTTAATGTATCTGTCACATTCATTTGTAAAAACAGCATGTCAAAATCATACTTTAAAATTTGATGTTATAAAATGATTATATAAACAAAAAAGCCAGATTTATTCAATCTGGCTTAAAAATTAAAAATATTAAAATAATTATTAGTGACTCACTCCCTTTCTAAATAATACGTTAGTAAATGTTTTGATAATAATCTCAAAGTCAAATAATATTGATTTCCTATATAAATACTCCTGCTCTAGTTTAACTTTTTCGGGAATTGATATTTCATCTCTACCATTAATTTGAGCCCAACCAGTAATACCTGGTTTTAATTTAGATACTCCTGTTGCTACACGAAATTGCATCAAATCGTCTTGATTATATAATGCAGGACGTGGCCCAACAAAGACCATCTCTCCTTTAACTAAATTAATCAAGTTAGGTAATTCATCTATGCTTGTTTTTCTTATGAATTTGCCAATTTTAAGTAAATATTGATCTGGGTTTTCTAATAAATGGGTTGCCACATTGGGGGTGTTTTTCTTCATACTACGGAACTTGTAAATATTGAAGAAAGAGTAATTAATCCCAACACGCTTTTGAGTAAAGAATACAGGGAAGCCATCTTCAATAAGTATGGCTAGAGATACTAATAAGAAAATTGGGGAAAACAGTATCAGAAGGAAAAAAGCGAAAAATCTTGAAAACATATTAAATTTGCTTTAAATTATTGTATATGTTAAGTTTTGATCATATTGAAGTACACGTGAAAAATTCAAAAAATTATGCCGAATTTTTAATTCAATTATTTGATGGAGGAAGAATAAAAAGAATTTCAGACAATAATACATATATGTTTGTTTCTAATGATCAACTTCACATTGAAATTAAGGAAAACCCAATTTATAATAAAGAATTCAATACTCACGATGGTATTGGATTTTGTTTGCCATGTTTAAGAATGAAAGGAGCAAAACAACATTTATTAAATTTAAAGGAGATCATTATAACTAAAGAAATCGAAAATCCTGACGGAGTGTGTATATTTTTTAAGGATTTTGAAAATATTGATTGGCATATTAAAGATTACGACTGTCTAGATATTTATGTAAATATTTAAATAGATAACCTTTCTTTTATAGTATTAATTTGTAATTGAACTATGTTTTTTTCATTGTATAATTTTTGTGCTATTAGGTTCCCAATTTCACCCATTTTTTTTGCTATATTTAAATTAAGAAGTAAATAATCTAATGCATTAGTTAATGCTTCAAAATCTCTAACCGGAACTAACAAACCTGTTTCATTATGTATTACCTCTTCGCGACATCCTCTAATATTTGTAGCTACAACTGGTTTTTTAAGAAACATTGCTTCAATTATTGTTCTCGGCAAGCCTTCTCTATAAGATGGTAAACAAAATATATCCATTATTGAAATTAATCTGGCGACATCATTTCTTAAACCTAAATCAATTAATCTATCTCCTAAACTTTTTTTAGCTATTTCCAACATTTCATCAACACCTTTGTCATGATCGCTTTCTAACTTTCCTCCAATTAATAAAAAATATACATCATTATGCTTTTGAGATAATGAAAGTGCAGAATTTAAAAACTCATTATAACCTTTCTCTTTTACTTTTCTTGCTACAATACCAATTACTTTTGCATCTAAAGGTATATGAAGCTCAGTCCTAATATTATTAAAATCTAAGTGAAATAGCGCGCTATCATATTTAGACACATCAACTCCGTTGCCAATAGTAATAATGTTTTTATTATCCATTATAGAGTATTTTGACGCATCGGTTGCATCTTCTTGGCTTTGACAAAAAAGTAAATTTGTTAATTTTCCCGCAAATTTTTCTAATGTTATAAAAATATTTTTTTTTATAACATTCATGTTGTCATGAAAATAAAAACCATGCGCAGTATAAACTACATATGATTTACATGAATATTTTGCAGCGACTCTAGCTAATAAAGATGCTACTGGTGAATGTACATGTATAATATCAAATTTTTGTTTTTTAAAAAAGAAGTATAATAGAATAATACTTCTAATTGCTTTGAAAGGATTCATACTCCTAGCAATTGGAATGGTGTGAATTGAATATCCTCTTTCTTTTAAATTTGGTATTAATTTGCCATCTGAGCATACTGTTACAACTTCCCACCCCTCAGAAGTCATACCATCTATTAGTGGAGTTAAAAATTTTTCAACTGTAAAGTCAACTGCACATATTTGACAAACTCTTATTGCCATTTTTCTTTCCAAGATTGGTACATTATTATATTCCATAAAACATGTTGATTGTTTTTTTCACCTTTCAAATGCTCATTCCAAATTTTAGAAATATTTTGTTCATTTATAAATTCATCTTCTTTTAATTTTTTTTCACTTAGCATTGAGTTTGCATATTCTTTAAGAGGGCCTCTTAACCAAATATCTAGAGGTAATCCAAAACCCATTTTAGGTCGATCTAATAATTGATTTGGGACGTATTTTTCCAATAATTTTCTTAGGATCCATTTCCCTTTGCCATCTCTTATTTTCATATTTAAAGGTAAGGTGCTTGAAAATTCAACTAAACGATGATCTAAAAAAGGAACTCTACTTTCTAAGGAAACCGACATTGATGCTCTATCAACTTTACATAAAATATCATCTGACAAATAAGTGAGAGAATCAGATAACATCATTTGATGTTCTAATCCCATTAAATTTTCAAAAATAGGTTTTGTGAAATTATTTATTCCATCATTTGCAAATGTATTTTTCATTAGTGAATTGGGTGAGCTGCATATTGAAACCAAGCATTGATAAATATCCCAATTTGTGTCTTGCGCTAATAGCTTAACAATTTTAGAATAATGGTTCCCAGGATTTGATGATTTTATAGAATTGGGAACCAATGGTTTGAGTAAATCATAAATTGAATCAATTTGAGAGGGTGTAAATTGGCTTAATATTTTAACTAAAACTTTTTTCGTAATAGGTGAATATCTTGAAATTTTAGCTGCTTGTATATACCTATTATAACCGCCAAATATTTCATCACCAGCATCACCAGATAATGCAACCGTAACTGTTTGTTTTGCTAATGCGCAAACAAAATAAGTTGGAAGCTGAGATGAATCAGCAAAGGGTTCGTCATAAATTGAACTCATTTTTGGAACTTCTGAAATTATATCGTTAGCACTTAAATATAATTCATGATGATTTGTTTTTAAGTGCTTTGCAATAGCTAATGCATAATTAGCTTCATTATATTTATTGTCTTTGAAGCCAATTGTAAAAGTATTTATGCTTGTATTTGAATTTGCTTGCATAATAGAACTAACCAAAGTTGAATCTATTCCACCTGATAAAAATGCACCAATTGGAACATCCGAAATTTGTTGACTCAAAATTGATTGATTTAATCTTAAATCTAATTCTTTGATTGCTTCTATATCATTTCCAATATATTGATGCTGTAATCCATTGGAAATTATATTATTCAAATCCCAATATACTATTGTATCAGATTTTCCGGTCGAATCCACTTTTAGAATAGTACCAGGCATTAATTTTTTAATATTACAATAAATTGAATAGGGAGCAGGAATATAAGAATATCTAAAAAACATGCCAAGTGCAACATGATCAATACTTGCTTTAAAATTCGGATGTGCTTTTAATGCCTTTAATTCAGATCCAAAAAATAAAAAATCGTTGAGCCAACCATAATATAATGGTTTTTCTCCCATTCGATCTCTTCCCAAATAGAGCGTATTTTCATGGATATCCCAAACTGAAAAAGCAAACATGCCTACAGTTTTTGATAAAGTCTTTTCAATACCCCAATTTACAAAACATTCCAATAATGTCTCTGTATCTGAACTACTAATAAAATTTATTCGATTGCCTTCTTTTAGTAATTCAGCTCTTAAATCTAGATGATTATATATTTCACCATTATAGGAAATAACGTATCGTCCATTTTGAGATTTCATTGGCTGTGCACCTGCACTCGAAACATCTATTATAGATAATCTATTATGGCAAAAACCTACCATGTTATTTTCACACACCCATATACCATTACTATCTGGACCTCTATGCATTATGGATTGCTGCATTAATTGTAAATGTTCAGATTGTACATTTTTTCTTAAAGATAAAATACCTGCAAAGCCACACATTGTTTTATAAATTTAAATCTTTAAAAATTTCGAGATATTTTTTATGATTATGCTCGATTGAATATTCATTTTTTACAATCTCTATATTTTTATAACCTATATTCTTATAGTTTTCATAATTTTGAATGATATTTTCAAAAGATTTATACCATTCCTCTTGAGTATTTGCAAATAAGTTTCCATTCTCATGGTCAATCTTTACATTTGCTTCAAGTGGAGTTGAAATCGTAGGCTTACCCATAGCCATATATTGTATTAGCTTAAAACCACATTTGCCATTGTTAAATTTGTTTAATTCTAATGGCATTATTCCAACTTGTATATTATGTAAAAATTGGAGTTCATTTGTTAAACTCCAATCAGTTATTGTAAAATTAAAATTTTTGAAGTTTGAAATAACATCATTACTTATCCCACAAAATGCAAAAATTACATTTGGATATTTAACTGATATTTTTTGAAAAACTGGAATTAAATATATTAAATTTTGGGAGGTTGAATTTGAACCTAACCATCCAATTGTAAATGAATTATCTAAATTTATAATTTTGTTAATGTTTGTATATTTTTCAAATTGTATACTTGTTGGTATTTCTGTCACACATTTATTAAACTGAAGAAAATATTTAGTTAAATAAGGGCTTCCGGTAATTATATGATTTGCAATTTTGGAAATATTTGCAAGTTTATTAGAAAATAAATATTTAACAATTTTATTTGATGATGAATCATAGTTATGAAATATTGCATCATCGAAATCTAAAATAAATTTAACTCTGCGCCATTTTAATAAATATTCAAATATGGGGAAAAAATAAGGAAAAAGCTCATATTCAATTACAACTATATTATTATTTTTTGAAATGGTTAGTAATTGAAATATTCTCTTAAAATATCTATTAATTACATAAAAAGGAGAAATTTTTCCAGAAACAGAATATAATATATCAATATATTGATCATCAAATAAAGAATAGACTTTGATGTTATATTTTTTTTCAAAAAATGGTAAATAATTAAAAGTACGATAACGAGAACTAGGACCTTTCTTTGAATATTTTGTAAAAAATATAATTTCAGGCATCAAATTCCTTTTTTTTCATTAATAACATTCCATTCATAATTCCTACTGGAATAAATAATACCCACAAATAATCAAATTTTGCTAAATAAGGATTGGTGGCATTTGCTAAAAGAAAAGAAATTAAAGTACAAATAAAGGGTAGTAAAATAGCTGCATTATAACTTGAATTTCTAGCGATTTGAATGCTTTTGAATATAATCCAAAAAATAGAGCTGGTATAAATTATTAATCCAATTATTCCAGTTTGAAATAATAAAGCAATGTATGATAATTCATAATTCCATGGCGCTAGAGGATCTCTAATACTTCCGGGTGCTACATTTCCCAAACCTAAACCCCAAAAAGGAGATTTTAGCCAACCATCCATCAAAGCATCATACTGTTCCTTTCTCATTAAATTAGATTCAGCACCTGGATCGTCAAAAACAAATATACTTGAAAATTCTTGAATAAATCTATCATTATCAAAGGCAAGATATGCAAACAAAAAAATAGCTATTACAATAATAATAGCCACATAAAAAATATAACGCTTGATGTTTACTTTAATTTTTGAGAAGTAATATAGTATAACTGTAATTATCGGACTTAAAATACCCACAACCCAAAATGCCCTTCTGCCGGAAAGAAAAATTAAAGCAGCACATAATACTAAAGTTAAAACAATAAAATTTGTTTTTGGATATACTAAATCCCTTATAGATTTAGGTAAAATTAAAATTGAGAGTGATAAAACATAGACACAAAATACGGTTACTAGATTTGAAGAAGAAATTTTTGTAAACCCACCTTCCCAAAATACCGAAAACCCTAATGCCTCATAAATTATGTCATTTCGTAATGAAAAATATCCAAATGTATTTAAAATATTATTGATTATTAATAGTGCACTAAGCACCCCCCCAATTAAAACAGCATTTGTTAAATATGAAGACATTTTTGTATTTCTCAAAAAACCGATAAAGTATAAAAACAATATGGGCCATACAAAATATACAGTAGAAACATTAAAAACACCGGGAGAATTATTAAAAATTCCAACCAAAATAAATAAGAAGCCCGCTGCTATATTTATTATGAATAGTGTTAAGATTGACTTGTTATATAATAATTTGGAAAAATTAAAAGAGTAGATAGAAGCTAATATGAAAATTGCTAAAAAGATACCTCTTTCCAATTGAAATGAAGAAGGAATAACTAAGCTAAAAATAAAGAACAAAAGAAGTAGCTTCCAAGAAAAATTTATTCTACTCTTCATTTATTGATTTTTTTTTAGAATATATTCGATAATAAAATACCCATTTATTGGATTAAACAGGTAAAATATTGATTTTTTATTTTCTTTAAATAAGAAAAAATCATATCTAAAATTATTTCTAAAGAATGCAAGTTTTGACAAATATTTTTCTTGCATATTTTTAAATATAAATTGGTTTTCAATATAACTCAACTCTATATTTCCATGCGATTGATTATTTGAATGTATTCTATAATATGTCAAATCTTCTGGAATGTTGGTCGAATTCGTAATCAAACTGGCTTTTAATAATAACTCATAATCTTCATTTTGATTAAAGTTATCATTAATGCCTCCAATTTGATCATAAATATTTTTTCGAATTATCAAACTAGAAAAAATTATAAAATTACTATATAAAAGTCTTTTATAAATTTTCTCATTTGAATATCCAAATTGCTTTATGGTTGCATAATAATTTTTCTGTAGTTGTACTTTTAAATTATCGTTTTCAGTGACCAGTTTAAAATTAGTATGTACAATTCCAACCTCGCTGTTTTTATCAAATTCATTAATTTGCAAAGAAAGTTTATTAGGATTCCAATAATCATCTGAGTCTAAAAATGCAAGATAAGTACCACTTGCTTTTTGAATGGCATTTTTTCTTGCCAAGCTTAAGGTGGTAAATGTTGGAGCCAAAAAATATTTTATTCTTTCATCTTTAAAACTCATTACAATTTCTCTGGTATTATCTTTAGATTGGTTATCCCATAAGATAATTTCCCATCGAATGTAAGTTTGAGAAATTACTGATTCAATTGCTTTTTTGATATAAGCTTCGCTATTATAACAATTTATGATTACACTAACTAAATTTCCTATGCTGTCTTCAACTACATCCATTGATATTGCATTTTAGGACTATTTAATGGTAAATTTTCTCCTTCAGATGGGTTATGCTCTATATTAATCAAATTTGATAATAAAGTAAAATCAGGTGAAAGTGATTTAAAACTATACCATATATTAGGTGGAATTGTTAATAGACAATAATGGTCTGAGTCATTTAAAATTATCTCATTAATAATTCCACAGGTTTTAGAATTTTTTCTACTATCTACAAGTACAATTTTTAATATTCCATATGGAACACAAAAGTTCTGAATACTTTCTTTATGTAGTTTCCATCCTTTTACGACATTGGACAAAATCTTGGAATAATAAACTTCTCCAAAACCCGCAAACTCTGGAGAACTATTTTTAATATAATGATATACCGCCCCGCGTTCATCGTGATGTTGATTTAATTTTTTTAGTCTAACACCATCAATGTTTGTTTTTATATCGCCCATTTTATTGCTCTTTCATTAGCTAATTTAGTATAAGTATTTATTTGATTTATTGTATACTCATAAGTCAATTGCTTATCATTATAATAATGATAATACCATGATACAGTAAATTCCATAGTTTCTTCAAAAGTTAATACAGGGTACCATTCTAAATTAATATTTACTTTATCACAATTTAATTTTAGCAAATTAGCTTCCTTTTTTCCATCATTAATATATTTATTTATCCAACCTGGAGAATCTTTCCACAATAGTTTCATATAATCTAATAAGGCGCCAACTGTTTTATTAACTTTAGAATCTGGTCCAAAATTGAATGCTTGATTTCTAAAATTTGAATTTGATTCATATAATCTTGCGCCTAAATTCAAATAACCGCTTAATGGTTCTAATACGTGTTGCCAAGGTCTTGTACTATAAGGACTTCTAACTTCAACTGGATTATTTTTTGACCAATTTCTTACAATATCTGGAACAATTCTATCCTTAGCCCAATCTCCACCTCCAATAACATTTCCAGCTCTCGTTGTTGCAATATTCGGGAAGCCTTCTTTAAAAAATGAATGCATATAAGACTTAACTACTAATTCTGCAGCGCCCTTTGAACCACTATATGGATCTTCACCCCCTAATTTATCATCTTCTCTATATCCATATACCCATTCCACATTATCATAAGCTTTATCACTTGTAATAATTACACCCACTTTAATTATATCCTTCATTTCCTTAATTACTTCTATTACATTTAAGGTGCCTACCATATTTACTTCGAAAGTTTCTCTAGGAAGTTCATATGATTCTCTCACCAAAGGTTGTGCAGCCAAATGAAAAATAAACTCAGGTTTAAATTCTTTACAAACTTTAAAGAAATGATCATAATCTCTAATATCTCCAATATAATGTTTGATTTTGTTTTCTAACTGAAGTTCTTCAAAATGAGAAGGATTTGATGGAATCCCAATTGAATAACCAGCAACTTCAGCTCCTAAATTTATAAGCCAAGAAGTTAACCAAGTACCTTTAAAGCCTGTATGACCAGTTACAAGTACTTTTTTGTTTTTGTAAATTTCGTTAAACATAATTTTTTATTTTTTCCATGGGGCATTTCCTTTTGCCCAAATTTCATTTAAATTGTCTCTGTCTCTTATTGTGTCCATGCAATGCCAAAATCCTTCATGTCGGTATGCTACTAATTCATTTTCTTTAGCAAGTGATTCTAATGGTTCTCTTTCTAGAATTGTTGTTTCATCTTTTAGATAATCGAAAATCTTATAATCAAAAACAAAATAACCCCCATTTATCCAACCTTCACCTAATTGAGGCTTTTCTTTAAATTCAATGATATGACCATCTTTTTCCATTTCGATTGAACCAAATCTAGCAGGGGGTCTAACAGCAGTTAAGGTTGCAATTTTACCATGAGATTTATGAAATTCTACAAGTTTACTTATATCAACATCAGAAACACCATCACCATAAGTCAACATGAAAGTATCACCTGGTTTAAATAATTTTTTTAAATTAAATAATCTTCCACCTGTTAAACTATTAACACCAGTTTCATGTAATGCTACTGTCCAATCTTCAGAGGCATCATTTTCAAACTTTACATTACCTGACTTTAAATTTACAATCATATCACTTTTATGAAGCTTATAATTTAAAAAGAAATCTTTAATTACTTCTCCTTTATAACCAAGTGCAATTGCGAAATCTGAATAACCATAGGCTGCATATGTTTTCATAATATGCCATATAATGGGCATACCACCTATTTCAACCATTGGTTTAGGTTTAACAACAGTTTCTTCGCTTAGTCTAGTTCCTAGCCCTCCTGCTAATAAAATTGTTTTCATTTTATTTTAAATATGTGTTAATTAATTTACAAATATGTACAACTTGTTCAATAGTAATTTCGGGATGTAGTGGCAACGTGATTAATTCAGAATATATTTTTTCAGTTAATGGTAATGAAATTTTTCCATCACCATAATAACTTAATAAATGATTCGGTTTATAATGTATGCCCGTTGGAATACCTTGCTGTTCCAATTCATTTTTTAAAGTATCTCTTTTATTATTCAATATTCTTATTGGCATGATATGCGGCACTATATCAACATCATCTTCAATCATTTGGAATATAATATTATTATTATCATTTAATAATTCATAATATTTTTTCGCTAGCTGTTTTCGTTTAGGAGCAAATTCTATTTCAAACTTAGATAATTGAACACGTCCAATTGCTGCAAAAATATTACTCATATGGTATCTATAGCCTTGCCTTTTTACATCAAAATCCCAACTCCTCTGACCAACGTACCTTTTATCAGAATCTTTTTCAATTGCTAATAGCCGAGCGTCTTTAACAATGTTTAAAACATTTTGATCAGAGGTAATAATTGCTCCGCCCTCACCAGAAGTAATATTTTTAATTCCATCAAATGAGAAACAAATGATATCCCCAATTGATCCAATTTTCTTATCTGCTTTTTTACAACCAAATGCATGGGCGGCATCTTCAATAACTCTGAGTTTAAATTTTTTAGCAAAAGTATAAAGCTCATTAAGTCGCGCTGGATTACTAGCATAATGTACACTCATTATAGCTTTGGTTTTACTAGTAATCCTATTTGCAGCATCTTCTAAATCTATTGTTAAAGTATCTTCGTATACTTCACAAGAAATAGGTGTAACTCTAGCAGCAGAAATTGCTTGAAATGAAGATAGAAAAGTTAATGATGGTACTAAAATCTCATCTCCTTGTTCTAAGATCGATTCTACAGCCAAATGCAATGCAGAAGTTCCAGTATTAACACAAACTACATGGTTTGTAGGAACATCTAAATATGTTGCAATATCTTGTTCGAATTTACCCACCTCTGCGCCCATCCCCAAATAACCATCTTCTAATAATATTTTATTTACAGCTTCAGCTTCTTGATGATTAAGAATAGATTTTGATAAACGCATTAATTAAATTTTATGATTTTAGCCCTCTAATTTTATTATATAATTTTAAAAAAAAGCCTTTATTAAATACAGACTTGTCTATCATTGAATAAATTAACTCTGATTTTAAAACTTTTTCTAAAAAAATAGTCTTTACCTGTTTAATATTATGATATTGTTCAAAATAATTAAATGATTTTGTTGAATGTATATTATAATTGAAAATTATTTCATTTAATAAGTTGTGAAGAGAACGATTATTTTTCAAGAAATCTTCCGATGTTACAAAATGACCTAAATCAAATTCTTTTGTATTATATAGCATTCTAAATATATAATCATTTTTTATTTCTTTCAATGTTGGGTCTAATATAATAGTTGGCTTGGCCAATTTAGCACCTTCTAATGCAGATGTACCCATGGCCATTATAATATCAGTATTAGCAAGTATAAAATTATCAATATCGGAATGAGGTATTGAACCTTGAAATTGTATTGAAATATCAATACAATTTTTTGTTTCTGATTTTATATAGTTCTCAAATGGCCCATCGCCAATTATGTTAAATTGAAATTGAATATGATTAAATTCCTTTGCAATTTCATTTAGTTTTTTTATTGAATAAACTAAGATATAACTTTTAAAATCACATAAACGACCAATCCAAGCAATTCTTACAACTTGATTAAGAAAAACTGAATTTGGATTATTAAGATGTAGATCAGAACCTGAAGCCGGAACTGGAATAAAGTCCCTATTTTTTATGGGTAAAAATAAATGCTCGGCTGTATAATCTAAATTTGATTTGTCCATAAAAGCCAATCCTTTATTATCAATTAAACATCGAGTATAATTTCGAAGGCTTTGTAATCTTTTGTAATAAAAAAAAGATAAAACTTTATACGCTTTGGTATTATTAAAAGGTATTTTTCTTAATAATGGGAAAGGCAAAAGTGAGGGAATTAAATTATGAGGGTGTAAATTCCAGAAAAATAATTTTTGATTTTCTCTAATAACTAGTTCTTTTGGCCAATAATAAGGAACAAATGTCTGCATTACTAATATGCTACTAATTGGAGGAGACACTTTAACCCCGTCTTCAAATTTTATCCTTGTTATATTTTTAAGATATAAAATATTTCTCCACATTACGCCACCTTCATAATCTATAATTGAAATTGTAATGTTTGGATTGGAACTGGCTATTTCATTTGCCATTCTATAAAATAATACCGGAACCCCAGAGTCTTCAAAATATGGAAAATAAAAACAAATTGATAGGTCAGTATTCATCATTATTCTGTATAGCAGAATACTGCTAATTCTCTTTCAATTTGTTGAATTTCTGGAAGATCCTGATAGTTTTTCCAAATTCCAATATTTTTTTTAGAAACATCTAAATCAAAAACCTCTTTATCTGGATTTTTTGTCATATCAAGTCCTACAAAATTGCTAACAATAGGAGCAAATTGATTGTATTTCAAAATGAAATCTTCATATTTTATTCTTAGGATTCGATTATCTTCCTTTCGTCTGATATTATTTTGAAGTGTCTTGTACCTAAAAATAAAGTACTCAATATCGTTGAAGCCTGTAAAAGATTGCCTTATTTGGTTGGCAGTTTTAGTCTGTTCATAAATAGGTATATACATATTCTCAGGATTGATCTGGCTTGCATATATGTCCCTAGGATCTCTTTCTACCACAATTGAATATCCATGTCCTATCATATCTAAACAAGGTTGCGGATAAAATGGGTCAAAAGCATTATTTAAAAGAATATGTGTGTATGACTCATTAGCTGCTTCTTGAAATAAATTCTGAATATATTCCTGTACATTTTCTAAAAAGGTATTTCTATCAGTATAAATTAAATCTGCACTAACTAATTTATTAAACAATTTAGTTTTAACCTTATTTATAAAAACATTAGTGGGAGAAACTAATAAGTTTTGATAAGGCCAAAAAGCATTTTTTTGCGTCTTTAGTACTAATTTATCAATGAATATGTTAGAAATTTCAATGAACTTATTATTAAAATATTGGTTGTATCCATGACCAGAAGCATAAAAATAGGAAAGTGGATCTGAGCTTTTTTGAATACGCCCAATTCTTTGAGTTAGATTTTTAAAATCGTTAACCCTAACTCGAGATCTTATCAAATTCCATGATTCATATAAATTAAAGTACAAATCAAGTAAACCATTTGGGACTCTAAATAATTCAAACTCTACATAATTAGGGAATCCAAATACTTGTGGATGCGATTTCAAATAGTCGGAAATTGCGGTTTTTCCTGAATGTCCAAAACCAGATACGTCAACTATTTTTTTCATTTATTTAACTTCATTATGTATAGCTAAAATAGAACATGGAACTCCATCTACACCATAAATTTGTAGGGGTGAAACTATAATCATATTAGGAGTCGTATACAATTCTGTTAAATTCATATCTTCAATAATTAAGATATCATTCTTAATTAAGAAATTATGATGCGATCTTTTCCCTTCAAGCCTATCCAATTTACTAGTAAGTGAAATTAAATCAAATCCAAATACTCGGATGTTTGGAAAATGTTCTTTTAATATACCCGCTAATTCAGCTTTAATAATTGGTTGTTCTGACCAATATTTAGAGGTATTTCTATATTTTGAAAAGCCAGTTTTTAAAATTAAAATTTCAATGTCTTTAGGTAATATATCTAGATTAGTTACTATATCATCAACATCGCATGATATAAATCCAATTTTATTAAATACCCAGAATGCAGAAGTATAATCATGGGATTTTTTTCCATTAGAATCAAAGTGATAGGGGAAATCAATATGAGTGCCGACATGTAAAGGAAAGGTAATTTTATGATCGTTTGAAGTATCCCCAATATCTATTGATTTGGTTTGTATTAAATTAATACTGTCAATAACACCTCCATATATGGGAGTATTAGTGTCAATAAAATATGAAAGGTATTGTGTTGATGATTTCATAAAATTTAGCGAGTTGAAACAATACTATCAACTTTTCTTGTAATATATTTTGTCCCAATATAATTTAAATGATCAGCATCGGCAAAAAAAGAATCAGGTAGAATTTCATTTGAAAAATTAATCCAAGTAGCATCATCTAAATATTTTTGTATTGTTGCATTATATTTATTAGTATAATTTTGTGGTATTTTGATTCTATATTTATTATTTACTGGTGTTGCAACACAGTAAAGCTTAATTGATTTTTCTTTACACAAATGTATAATTTTTGATAAATACTTTTCTTGGACAGACAAATCGTACAAATTTCTTTTATTATAATGTATGTCTATTGCATTATTTATATTCTTATCATCTGTCATGGAATTATTGCTTTTAACAAAACCACCCCACTCAGTTGGCCAAAAAACAGCTATATATGAATAATTTAAGGCTAAGTAATTCTTTATTGTATATTCTTCATTTTTATTAAAGTCAATAAACATTATGTTTTTCTTCAGCATTGATTTTCCCTCAATATTTCTAAGATCAAAAATTTTTTGAAGAGAAGGTGAGAAGTTTATGGGAGAAACACCAATTATTATATGTTTAATTATTTTATTAGGATTTGAAACTAATTTTTCAATTTTTTGAAATGTATAAAAATAATGCTCTCCTGGTGTAGCAATATTAATGGTTTTTTTATTAAATAAAAGCGGGTCTAATCTTGCCATATGCGAATCACCCATAATTATTGTAATATTATTGCTAGATATATTTTTTAACTTACGATCGGTTAATAATTTTCTAATAATAAATGTTAGTGTTAATAATAAAATAGGTAACGATATAAATAAAAATATTTGTAAAAGAAATTTTTTCATCAATTTAAAATTGGATATAAATAAATTCTTGTTCTGCACCAGCAAAATATATGATTATAATTATAATTAAATAATATATTGACCAGCGAATTGTTTTATTAAATTTATTTACAATCAAATCAAGTGGGATAAAATGATATTTCCCTATCCATTCAACTATTATAAATAAAGTTGTTAAGATGTATATAGGAGCCATGGTTTTTAATATATCAATTCCTGGGAAATATGGTTGTTTGAAAATAGTAATTGAGAATAGATTTTTATAATAATTTATGGCATCATTTATTGTATTTGAACGAAAAACAATAAATGTTAAAGATATTATTATAAATGTTATTATAATATTTATAATACGGTTTAAAGAAATTGATTGGCCTTTAATAAATTTATGTTTTTTATTGATTGAACCTTTAATTATTAATGGAATGAAGTAGCATCCATGCAAAAATCCAAATAAGATATAAGTCCAGTTTGCGCCATGCCAAATTCCGCATATAGTAAAATTAATAACAATGGCTAAAATCAAACCAAATTTGCCAAAATTTCTAAAAGAAATACTTAACGGGGTGAACACATATTCGGTTAACCAACTGGTTAAAGAGATATGCCATTTTCTCCAATATTCTGCAACATTTTCACTAAAAAATGGATAATTAAAATTTATTGCAATATTTATATTTAACAACTTAGAAATGCCAATTGCTATGTCAGTGTAGCCAGAAAAATCGGCATACATTTGTATCGCATAAGAAAACGTGCCAATTAATAAAGAACTTGCAGGTATTATATTATAATTACTAAATACAACATTTGTAAAGATTGTTAAATTATTGGCTATTACGATCTTCTTGAAAAGGCCCCAAAGTATTTGTCTTAAACCATTCTTAGAATTAATTAAATCAAACTTTCTAGTTGATTCTAACTGCGGAATAAAGTTAGATGGTTTATCAATAGGGCCGGATAATATTGTTGGGAAAAAGGCGACATAATTTAAAAATAAAATTAGATTATTAGTTGCATTAATTTTCCCTTTATAAACATCAATTATATAGCTTAATGTTCTAAATGTAAAAAAGCTAATTCCAAGTGGCACTATTAAGTTTATAAATGTAAAATTGGTTTTAAATAAAGAATTAGATGTAGCTACAAAAAAGTTCGTATACTTGAAATAAACAAGTGCGCCTACTCCCTGCAAAACTCCTATATTTTTTAATACGTTTTTTTTTCTATAACTTTTTTCATTATCTATAAAAATTCCTAAAAAATAAATGAATATAGAAATTAGAAAAATAATTATTGTCAATTTCCAATTAGACCAAGAATAAAAAAAATAACTTCCTATTAGTAATATAATATTTTGGTATTTTACATCATGGTCAGATGTTAAATAATATAAAATATATAAAATGAGGAAAAATAATATAAAAGCTAAAGATGTAAAAACCATTGATATAAATTATTTTTTTTCATTTTTCGAAATAATACAATCAACTAATTCACCTATATTTTTCCAACTTTGAATATCTCTAGATGTAAATTTAATTTTGAAAAATTGTTCAATTCTTACAACTATTTGTATATGTGTTAATGAATCCCAGCCTTCAATATCATTAGCTGTTGTATTTTCATTTAAATCAATGGTTTCGTCATCTAGCAAATCAATAAATATTGCTTTTAATTGTGCATATACATTTTCTTTTGTAAACATGTTATTATTTTTTTGTTATATAAGTGGTCTTGGGTATAAATTTTTTAACGTTTAAAATCCATTGATTATTTATCATTTCAAAACCTAGTTTAGAATAATGATCTTTAACCATCATATTCTTTGCAGTTGGTATATATTCACCGATTATATATTCAAATGAATTTTCAATGGCGTATTCAACTATACAATTAATTGTAAAATCTTCCATTCCTCTTTTCAATACTCTACAACTCATGAACCAATTTTCAATAAATAAGTTTTTATCATCTTTATGATTTAAAATTATAACACAGATTAAACCATTATCACCAAACCTGTCCTCTAAAGTAAAAGAAAGTGTTTTATACAAAGTTGAATTTGATATCTGTTCCAACATTAATTCATCATATCTTACTGTTCTCAAATTAAATTGATTAGATCTTTGAGATAATTGTGATATTCTCGGAATATTAAATTTGGTTAAATCTTCAACAATTGATAGCATATTCAAGCTCGATAAGAAATCGGTTTCATTTGTAAAGTTTTTTTGGAGTATAGATCTTTGCGCTTCAATTTGATAAAGTTTTGTTCTTTCAGAATCTTCATTAGAGGTTGTTGTAGTTTCAAATAAATTCAACGAATATAGATAATGTAAATATTCTGCGGGGTCTTCCGGTAATTCCGGAATTGTTATTTCTGGTATATTCTCTCTAACTAAGTTTCTTTCAAAAGGATTGTCATCCAAAAAAACCATTGAATCAAAACCAATGTTCAAGATTGATTGTATATGTCTAATATTATCTGCTTTATTTTCCCAATTTGCTATAAAAACAGAAATATCCTCCATTTTGAGAATCATATCAGGATGTTTCAAAAAGGGCTCTTTTGCAATGTTTTCGTTGTTTTTACTACATATGGCAACTATTATACCTCTTTTTACTAGTTTCTTTACCCAAAATTGAAATTCTGTAAACGCTTTACCAATACCGATATTTCCAATTTGAATATTTTCAACACCATCGTCGCCAATTATGCCACCCCATGTTGTGTTATCTAAGTCTAATATTAAACATTTATTTACTCTACCGATAAAAGCAGATATTAAATCTAAAGTTCTACTTGCGATTAATGGCAATGATTCTATACTTAGAACCATTTCAGTATTGATATATATAGATGGCTGAAACATATGCTTTTGACCTATTAAATTTTGAATATTAGATAAGTCAACGATGTACATATTTTTTTGATTAATCGAAAAATTCATTAAATCAAAATTCAATTTTCTGAGTTGATATAAAAATGAAGATTGCATTTTATTGCTAAAGTTTCCAAATACAGAATCATCTTGTTCTGGAAAATTATATATAATTATTTTCGATTGAATTCTATTATTAATAATATTAATTAGATTATTATAATTGTCAATTTCATTGTTTGCAAAATCAATTTGACCAGTTTTTAATTTGTTATATTTATTAAGTAATTTGTGAGTTGAAAAAAATAAAATAATAACATCTGGTTGGAATTTATATAAGTCAGAATCAATATTTATTATTTGTAATTCTATTTGATTAAAATCAGCTTCCCAAATTTCTAAATTATAACATTTATCATAGCCCATTCCCTTTATAGCAGTTGAAAGAAATTGTGTTGATGTATCACCAAGTATTGCTATTTTATAATCTAAAAAAGATGTAGAATCTTTCTTTAAATTTTTTTTGAGTTGATAAAAATCTTTCATTTTTAATATTAATTATTTGCAGTAAGGTACTGTTTTGAGTAATTTAAAATTGTATTTTTTAAATTTTGATCAATGTCTATAAAGATTTTTTCAATTTTACCAGGTCCTTTTGATAAAATACTTCCTAATTTATTGCCTTTATTCTTTTTGTCTCTTGACAGTGCAGCACAATAATTTTCGATATTATCTGTACAAAATATAAATGATGGTATATTTTTTACTAGAATTTTATGCATTAATTCAAAATCATGAATTGATAAAATTCCTTTTTCCATAGATATAAAATTTGCCAAATCCATTCCAATTGAAATTGCTTGACCATGAGGAATTCGATAATTTGTTATAGCTTCAATTGCATGGCCAAATGTGTGTCCATAATTAAAAATATGACGAATTGATGTATCAAATTCATCAATTTCTATAATTCTTTTTTTAATTTTTAAACTATTAGATATAAAATATGGAAGTTTTGATCTATTACTTAATAATTCGTCGTATTGATCTGAAATTTCTTGGGCTAGTCTAATTCCATCCGTGAAAAAATAATGTAACATTTCACCAATTCCTGAACGAATTTCAGATTCTGTTAGTGTAGCTAGGAATTCATTATATATAAAAATATGTTTTGGAGGATTAAATGTGCCAATTAAATTTTTGAATTGGTCAAAATTTATGGAACTTTTACTTCCAATACAACTGTCACATTGAGCCAAAAGTGTTGTAGGAAAAAAAATCCATTCAACACCTCTATATAAAATAGAAGAAATGAACGCTACTATATCTTGAGTAATACCTCCGCCAACTGCAATAAGTATATCGTTTTTTCTAACGTTTAATGATATCAATTTTCTAATTATCTCTTGAGCATAATCTATAGTTTTACTCTTTTCTTCAGAAGTAATTAAAACGAAGCGTTGAGTTTGTATTATTTCATCAAAATCATCTCTAAATAAGCTAATCAAATTTTCATCTATAACAAAAATCACTTCACCATTATCAATCACTTGATTTAATTGACTTTTTAAATCACTAATAAAATTAACAGAATACGTGCCTGTAATTTTAGATTTTACTTCAAATGAATCAAACATTTGTAAACCCTCCATCTACTATTATATTTTGACCAGTTAAATATTTATTTAAATCACTAAGTAAGAAAATAACAACATTTGAAATGTCACTTGTTTCTGCTAATCTCTTTGCCGGAATTTGATTTTTTAAAGACTCCATTTCTAATGTAGTTAAGTTTTTTCTAGTTAAATCAGTTAATACAAAACCAGGAGAAACTGTGTTTACTAAAATGTTGTTGGATGCTAAATCATTTGATGCACCAACAGTTAAACCATGAATTCCAAATTTTGTTGCAGAATATACAGCTCTTTTTTCCTTGCTAATTTTACTAAAAATGGATGCAATATTTACTACACGACCATAATTATTATTTATCATTAACTTGGAGACAGCATGTAATATCTTAAAAGGGGCAGTTAAATTAATTGACAACATTTCATCCCAATCTGAAAATAACACATCTTGAATATGATTTAGCCTGTTAATTCCTGCATTATTAACTATACAATCAATTTTAGGAAATTTTAAAAGTTCACTAATAAACAAATCAACCTGTTCTGGTTTAATTAAATCAACTACAAAATATTTTTTATTATGTCCTGCTGTCTTTGCTAAAGTATTTAATTCACTAATTTCATCAGGATTAGTTCCAGTTAAAATTAAATTAGCTCCTAATTTGTATAAATCATCCGCAATTTGTTTACCAATTCCCCTAGTAGCACCTGTTATTAATATTGTCTTATTTGTAAAATCTAAAATCATATTTTCTTAAATATTACAAATTAGGATTAGGTATATTGTACTTATCTCTCCAATCAGCATCATTATAGTATATATTATAAACCAATTTCATTGTTTCGAGTGCATCATTACTAGTTCCGGATATTACTGGCTTATTATATAAAACCGAATCAGCAAATTCATAAATCTCTTCTTTCCATGAATTGTCACTCAAAAAATTAACTATACTACTTTGCATTTGTCCATTCATTGATTCGTCGTCACGATGCCCAATAATTATTTTTTCTTCACCATAACTCTTTGATCCAGAAAGTATTCCATGAAGTTCTATATATCCTTCAGTTAAAGCTATGTCCATCACAAATCTATGCTGCCATTGTGTAGCGGTCGAATGCAACATTGCTATTCGTCCTTTTGTGTCTTTCATTATTGCATATGCATTGTCCTCAATATCGTGTTTCCAATATGAATTATCAATAAAACTTTTCACTTCTACAAATTCACCACAAAAAAGACGCATTAAATCAACCATATGTATTCCTTGATCTAATAAAATTCCACCGCCTGCAACATCTCGCTCACTTCTCCAACCTCCTGCAAAACTGATTATTCTGCTTTTTCCATAAACCCCTCTTACATTTATAACAGAACCTAATTCTCCAGATTTTATTTTTTCTAATGCAAGTTTTACGGAGTCGTGATATCTATGGTTAAAGCCATACTTTAATTTTAAATTCGTATTCTTTTTTTCAACATCAATAACTCTTTTAATGTCTTCAACATTTCTTCCTGGAGGTTTTTCACAAAAAACATGCAAATTTTTTTCTAACCCAGCAATAGTAACTTCTGCGGCTATATCATTTGGAAGACAAACAAATAAGATATCTAAATTTTCATTCAGTAAATCATTGTAATTTGTGAAACAATTTATTCCTTGAACATTTTGATTTGATGATGTATAGGATTGATCACAAACAGCAACAACTTTCAAATTAGGGTGAGTATCAATAAATTGATGCCTTCTTTTACCTACGACCCCATATCCTGCAATTCCAACTTTTAGCTTTTCCATTAATTATGTTGTAAGTTTATTGATTAAAATTTATTAGATGATTAATTGCAGCTAATCCCATGTCGATGACTGCTTCATATGAATTACCAGCAATGTGAGGAGTAGCAATTAAATTAGGAAATTGCATAAGCTCTTTGTCCTCTGGGGGTTCTATTTCATACACATCTAAAGCTGCACCTCCAATTTTATTGTTTTGTAGCGCCCACTTCAAATCATGTTCATTTATAATTCCTCCTCTTGCAGTATTAATTAAAATTACAGAAGGTTTCATTTTTAAAATGGTCTCTTTATTGACTAAATTTTTTGTGTGTTCATTTAATGGCGTATGAAAACTAATTATATCTGCTTGTTGAAATAAAACATCTTTTTCAACAACTTCTAAGTTATTAGCATTAGGATAATCACCTAAGTCAATGATGTCATTCAGTAAGATTTTACAATCAAATGGTTTTAATAATTTAACTAATTCTTTTCCAATATGACCCAATCCCACTATTCCAATTGTTCTACTATGTAATGAAAAACCACCCGACTTATTCCAAACACCTGATTTTAATTGATTAGACGTAGTATACAAATTTCGCGAGAGCATTAACATTAATCCTAGAGCCATTTCTGCAACAGAATGTTTATTAACCCCTCCTGTCCAACCAATTTTTATGTTTCTTTTTTTACAAGCATCTAAATCAATATTATCTAGGCCAACACCATATTTTGCAATTAGTTTTAATTTAGGAAGCTTAGACAATAAATCATCGTCTATTTTTTCTAAACCTGTAATTATTGCATCCGCTTCTTTATAATATTCAGTTAGTTCATTTTTAGTATATCTTTTACCTTCTGCATTAATTATAGCATCAGGAAAATGACTTAATAAGGTATTTACTAATTCTTTGTTTTTAGAAAAAGCAACCGCAGAAACTACTACTTTCATATTCAACAATTAATATTTACCCCAATATTTATCTTCTCTAATAAAAGCTTCAACAATATTAATATCATTAACATTATCTACTGAATAAGATCTAACAAATGGATAAGGAGCAACATATTGTCTAAAGTCCATATCTAATGTTCTATTACTGTCGCAAGATTCTAATTTTTCTAAACGAGTTTCAGGATGTGCAGAGAATTGTTTTAAATATTTCCACCTAAAAGCAAATAAACCATATATTCTTCTTGCATTTAATTCTAATGAAAATTTATTATTATTATACGGAACTGCTGCTCTGGTAGTATATAAAACTTCCCAATTATCATTGTGGATTAATTTTACTGTATCAGGGTTTCTCCAAATTTCTTCTTCTTCAATGAGCATACCTAAAATAGTTCCTTTAATGTGATCATTATTTAACATAGGTTCAATTAGCGCATCAAACATTTCTGGATGCATCATTGGCTCATCACCTTGCACATTTATAACAATATCCTCATCACTTAATTCGAATTCTGTTATTTTTGTAACTGCTTCAGCAACCCTATCTAATGCACGGGTATGCTTATCGCTTGTCATGGTACAACTAAAATTGTTGGTTTTTGCAAACTGCTCAATTTCAGTATCACAAGTTGCAATACTTAAGTGATCCCATTTTTCATAAAGATTTGCTCTGCCATATACATGTGAAAGCATTGGCCTATCGATAATATTGTAAAGAGGCTTTCCGGGAAATCTTGAAGCTGCCATACGAGCAGGTATTATTCCTATAATTTTCATACATTTATTTTAGTTGTTAAAATTAATTGATTGTGAGATGAGATTTTTCATTTCAATTAGTTCTCTATCTTTTTTATTTTGGTTCCACTTTTTTAAATCTGCGATTTTATTTACAATTTCATTTAAATTTATTTTCAAACTTTGAGGATCAAAATATAACATACTAGTTCTCCTAATGGCAAAATCTTGAACAGATTCAACCCATTCATTATTTATTATATATTCTATTTCTAAAGACTCGTTTTTGATTATCTGTATATTTTCAGTTAGGCATGCTTTATTTGAAATTAAGTTTACTACTCTTTCAGCCATTTTCCTATACCCAGTTAACTTACCTCCAGCAATTGAAATTAGACCACTTTTTGATATGAATATCTCATCTTTACGTGAAAGCTCTATTGATTTCTTTCCTTCTTTCTTTATCAATGGCCTTAAACCAGCCCAACTAGAAATGATATCCGTTTTTAATATCTTAATGTTTGGAAAAACCTTGTTTACACAATTCAATAAATAGTTTACATCATCAATAGTAACATTTGGCATGTCTAAATCATCATTAAAATCTGTATCAGTTGTCCCAAAATAAGTTGTTTCGCCCCGTGGTATAGCGAATAACATTCTTCCGTCGGGTGCATCAAAATATATAGATTGATTAATAGGAAATTTTTGAAATTTGACTACGATATGAACTCCTTTTGTTAACTGTAGCCTATTTTCGGACTCATTATGATCATTTTTTCTGAGTATATCCACCCATGGACCAGTTGCATTGATAATTTTCGATGCATTGATATTAAATGATTCCGAGGTAATATGATCAAAAACTTTAGCTCCTATAATAGTACCATTATCATAAATAAATTCGGTGTTTTCTAAGTAATTTGAAATAATTGCACCATAATTATTAGCAGTTTTCAAAATATCAATCGTTAATCTAGCATCATCTGTTCTATATTCATAAAATAATGCAGCCCCTTGTAACCCCTCAACTTCTAATAATGGCTCAGCAATTTTTGCTTCTTTTACGTTAAGTATTTTTCTTCTTTCTTTTTTTGGTACGCCTGCTAACCAATCGTAAATACTTAAACCTATACTACTAAGTTTTTTACCAAAACTTCCCCTTTCAGTAAATGGCATTAACATTCTTTCAGGTATGACAATGTGTGGAGCATTTTTGAATAATATAGCACGCTCTCTGCCCACCTCTCTAACTAAATTAAATTCACCTTGTTTTAAATACCTCAAACCTCCATGTATTAATTTAGTTGATTTACTACTTGTCCCTGAGGCAAAATCACTTTTTTCAATTAGAGCAACTTTAAGTCCTCTAGATGAAGCGTCTAATGCAATACCAGCTCCGGTTATACCTCCTCCTATAATCAACAAATCAAAATAAATGTCAGACAAATTTTGATTTCGTAATTCTCTAGTCAAATTTTTTATTTTAATCGATATAATTCAAATAGGTCTTGATCATATTTTCCTAATCTTATACTTTCGGTATCTGAATCTGCTTTTACCCAATTGTTGATTTCATCTGAAACATATAGCGCGTTTAATAATTTAATTGTTCCTAAATTATCTTGATTTGATATAATAAATTCTTTTGTAGGATTACTTAAAACTTTAAAAATATCTTCATACAGAACTTCATGCCCGTTACCATAAACACAATCTGAAAAATCCTCTGTGTAATTTTTGCATTCTAGCTCATTTGGCGTATATATTTGGAGTTCATTCACAGCAATCCCTCCAATTTGTGCTAGACCATTAGAACCCACAATTGAAATACTTGCTTCAAAATCAATTGGTCTTGCAGCAGTTGTAATTTCAATTGTTCCAAGTGCGTTATTTTTGAATTTAAGTGAACCAACTGCAACATCCTCAACCTCTATATTAGCACCCATTGTTTGAGTTTTAACATTTACTTCAGCTACATCGCCTCCTAAATACCTCAATAAATCAATATGATGAATCCCTTGATTTGTCATACAGCCACCATCCATTGCATACGTTCCTCTCCATGGTGACAAATCATAATATCTTTGCGGTCTACACCATCTTACTCTAATTGAAATTAATCTTAAATCACCTAATTCACCGTTTTCAAGACCTTCTTTAACTCTCTGAACAGCTTTATTAAATCTATTTTGAAATACTGGAAATATTTGAATACCCTCTTGTTTTGCTGAAACTTGTAAATCAATCAATTCAGACGGCTTTAATACTGTTGGTTTCTCAATAACGATACTCTTTTTATATTTTGTTATTACTTCTTTTGAATGTTCAAAGTGCATCCCGCTTGGTGTAATTATTGCAACTACATTTATTGTAGGTATTGTATCAAGCATCCGTCTATAACTTTCGAAAAATGGAACTCCAAATTCAGTTCCAACTTTAGTGGCTTTATTTATATCAATATCACAAACAGCTGATAATTCTAAATTTGGATTTTTTTGTACCGCTCTACAGTGATGTTCTGCAATTCTACCGCAACCAACAATTGCAACATGTACTTTCTTTTCTTGCATAATTTTATTTATTATTTTTTTCTGCTAATATGCTTGCTAATCCGTCACATAATAGGTTCATTTGAGTTGGGCTTCCTACTGTAGTTCTTAAAAAATTATCAAACGGTTTTCCTTTAAATGGGTTCTTAATGTAAATGTTTTTTAATTTAAGTTTTTCATAAACTTCATTTGGATCGAAATGCTCATTTAACTTAAAGTATACAAAATTAGTATCGCTCTTTAAACTGAGAATCCCCATTTCTTCAAATCTTTTGTATAAAACTTCTTTCCCTTTATTTACATCAATTACGAAATTGTTTTTTATTTCTGGATGTTCATATAAATATTTACCAATCTTAGCTGCAATTCCATCAATCTCGTGTACAGGCTTTACCTTGTATACTTCATCAATCATTTCTTTACAAGCTAATACATAACCAATCCTTACGGAAGCAATACCATAAGCTTTTGACATTGTTCTAACAATGACTAGATTCTTATAAGTATTGATATACTTTAACATATCAACTGTACTAAAGTCAACATATGCTTCATCAACCAATACAATAGTTTGTGTATTTTGAGTTTTCTCAAGTACATGTAATATATCTTTTTCAGCTACCGTTACGCCATTGTGCCCTGGATTTGATATTACTATAACTTTGGTTTTCTCATTGACTGAACTTAATAAATCATTAATGTCAATAATCAATTCATCATTATAAGACTTTACATTTTCTTTGGCACCATACATTTTTGCATAGACCGAAAACATTGCATAATTTGGATAATAATTTATAATCTCGTCACCTTCTTCAATAAATGTTTCAAAAATAGATTTGATTGCAAGGTCAGATCCTGCTGATAAAAGAATGTTCTCTCTTTTAATGTTAAGACTTTTGATAATGGTATTATAAAAAGGTTCAAGTTCACTATATGCAACTAAATCAAAAGATGAAATTGTACTCATCATTGATTTAAATTCATCATCAGAAAACAAAGTAGTTCTTTCGTTTTTTTCAAAACGTAATAACTTTTCACGTTCTAATTTATCTATGCCTGGTCTACTAATTTGAGAAATGAGTTTTTTTGACTTTATCATTATTAGATAATTAAATTATTTGTTTAATTTAGAATAATAAAACGCATTTAAGTATTTACCTTCTTTGAAAAGGTAATCTCTCAACTTTCCTTCTTGTATAAAACCAGCAGACTCTGCACTTTTTTGTGATGCAATATTTCCTTCAATTATAATTGCAAAAATTCTATGTAAATTCAATTTATTGAAGCCATATTCGGTAATTAGATTCCATGCCTGTTTGCCATATTTTTTACCCCAAACATCTCTATCACCAATCACAATCCCTAATTCTGCAGAACGATGAACCCAATCAATTTTGTGTAAACCTACACAACCAATATGCTTATTAGAATCTTCTTCAACAATAGCTAAAACAATATCATGATTGTTATTTATTAATGATTCGAAATATTGTGTTTGCTTTTCAATTGAATTTGGAAAAATTCCTTTGTTTTGAAATACAGTTACTTCTGAATCATTTAACCATGAATACCATGGACCAGTTAGATCTGAAAATCTCAATTCTCTTAAAAATATTCCGTTTCCTTTAATAAATGTAACATCTTCCATAAAATTGATTTATTTATTATACTCTATGTACTCTTGTACCTACAATTACAGCTGGATTACCAATAACAATAGAATTTGGGGGTATGTAACTATCTATACGAGATCCTGCGCCAATTATTGTACCTGTACTAATGTGTGCACCAGATAAAATAATTGAATGCGCACCAATCCATACATTATCTTCAATTACAATACTATATGTTCTATTATTATATTGTATAACTTTTGCATAATGACCTTGATTTAAAATGGGGAGATCTAAATTCGAAAATTTATGATTAGCCGATCGAACATATGTTCCTTCAGCTAATGCTATATCATTTCCTATAAATATTCCATTACATGGTCCTGCATTTACATTTACATTTCTTCCAAACAAACAATTAATACCTATTTCAATTGAATTAGGATCTCCAAATAAAACACCACTTTCTATTTTGGCACCAATCCCTAATTTTTTTAATCTTTTTTTATAATACCAAATACGCAACCTGTTTCCAAAGTTTGTATCCGGCCAAAAAATTAAAATTTTTGCAAAGAGGTTCTTAATTTCAAAAAATAATGACTTAACTATATTCAAAATTTAACTTAGTGATTTTAAATTAACGCGAATTTTATTTTTAATTACTGTTTTTTCTTCGTTATTTAACCAAAATAGATATAAAAAAATAAAAACAATAGGGATAATTGCTATTTTAATGAGAAGCATAATTGGATAATAAATAACTACCAGATAAATACAGGATAATAAAATAAATGGTGTTAAAAATCTTACCCATTCAATTCTCATTGGGTGTAATTTATTAGATATGATATAGGTTAAACCGGTTGTGAAAAAATAAGTTATTAAGGTAACAAATGCTGCAGCGATATACCCAAATTTTGGAATTAATAAATAGTTTAATGAGACATTAATAAAAATCCCCAAGATTGAAATCACTATATATATATATACTTTTTTATGTAAATAAATGCCATAATCAACAATACCCTGAAACCCATAAAATTGTAATGAAAGCATAATTATAGGAAAAATATTTGAAGCATTTGCATAATCTTTATTTTTAAAAAAAAATTCTAATATTTCGTTCGCAAATAATATTGCAAAAAGAATTAAGAGTGTTCCAATTAAGGAATAATATGAAATTATTTTTGTGGTAAATTTTGATGCATTTTCATTATTTGCATATTGCATTCGCATAGGCGCCCAAATCAATGAAAATGGCATAACTAACAAAATATTTATAACTGATCCTAAACGATATCCAAGAGAATATATACCCACATCACTTAGTGAAAGTATATTTTTGATAATCATTCTATCAACCCAATCTAATACATAAAATAATAAGCCAGCAGCAGATGCCTGTGTACCAAAAATTAAAAAAAGGTAAAGCGTTTTCTTTTCTACATTAAAACTTACATACTTAGAAAATTTAAATAATAGAAAAATCAAAGTAATGCTATTTGAAATAAGAATACCATAAATAGGAGCCAATATTCCAAGTTTATATTTAATTAATAGTAAAAGTGTAATACTAAAATTAATAATGACACCAAAGATTGTAATGAGAAAAAAAAGTACAGACTTTTTTTCATATCTTAAAACCAAGGTCATTAAGTTTAATATAAATCCCAATGCCGCAGAACCAATTATACTTAATTGGATTGCCAAGGTATATTTTTCTGTATTGAACATCCATTTAGAAAAAATTGTTCCAAAAATTCCAGTGATTGCAATTAAAAGTATAGCTCCAATTAAGCTGATAACCAATGCGGTACTAATTACTTTTTTTCGATAAGGTTCGGAATTTTCATCAAAATAAAACCTCCCTAATGAGGATGAAGCACCTAAATAAAATATCGCACTTGCTAAAGCACTCATTAAAAGTAGAATACTATAAATACCAAACTCTTCGGTAGTATAATATTTTGTCAATATGGGAAGCATTATGAAACCAAAAAGACTTTGCATTGAAGAAGTTAAACCATAGACTACACTATGTTTAAATACTTCTTTAAGTTTTTCCTTTAAGGTCACATTATTATTTGACATTGTTAACTTAAATAATTGTTAACCACATCAATTACATATTGTACCTGCTCCATTGTAATTACTGGGCTAATTGGCAAACTAATCACTTCTCGATGAATTTTTTCAGCAATTGGAAAAGATAAATCTGCAAGTTCCGTATAAGCTAATTGTTTGTGTGGAGGAATAGGATAATGAATGACTGTTTGAACTCCATTTTCATTCAAATATTGTTGAAAATGATCTCTATTACTAACCCTCACTGCAAAAACATGCCATACATGCTTATTATTGTTTACCTCAACGGGTAATATAATATGATTGTTTTTAATTTTTGACAAATAGATATTTGCAACTTTGCGTCTTTTTTCATTTGCGTTATCTAAATCTATAAGTTTTACCCTTAAAAAAGCAGCTTGTAATTCATCTAACCTACTATTCACACCTTTATAAATATTTTCATATTTTTTGTGGGAGCCATAGTTTCTTAATGCTAGAATAATATTTGCTAAAGTATCGTCATTAGTAGTAATTGCTCCCCCATCTCCCAATGCACCTAAGTTTTTACCTGGGTAAAAGCTGTGTCCCGTGGCATCGGTTAATCCACCAGAAATCATATCAAAATGTTTGGCCCCTTGTGATTGCGCAGCATCTTCAATAACTTTTAATGAATGTTTACTTGCTATCTTATTTATTGCAGAAAAATTGGGAGTTTGACCATAAAGGCTAACTGCTAAAATTGCTTTTGTTTTTGGAGTTATTTTACCCTCAATTAAATTTTCATCAATTGTATATGTTTCAATATTAGGCTCTACTAAGATTGGTATTAAATTATTGGCAGAAATTGCCAATATACTAGCAATGTATGTATTTGATGGGACTAATATTTCATCTCCATCTTTTATTAAACCAAGTTCTTTATAAGCTCTTAGGATTAATATCAAAGCATCTAATCCATTTGCTACACCTATGCAATGCTTGCTGCCACAGTATGATGCATACTCAATTTCAAAGTGTTTTAAATTTTGACCCATAATAAACCATCCTTCACTCAATACTTCATCTAGTGTTTTTTTAAAAGCACTTTCGTATTGAAGGTTTATTTTTTTTAAATCCAAGAATGGGACTTGCATTATATATTATTTAAAAATAATTATAAAGGTGGGAAATAAAATTTCTTGCCAGTGTTAGAAATAAAATAGTCTGCTTCAGGTGTTAATTTTTCTCCAGATTCATCAACATAATTACAAATTTTAGCAGGAGTTCCTTTTACAAGTGCGTGTTCGGGTACATTTTTAGTAACTATTGACCCTGCTGCTATCATAGCATATTTGCCAATGTGAACACCACCCATAATTATTGCTCCAGCACCTATTGAAGCACCTTTATCAATTTGAATTCTTTCATATTCATCAGGGTATTGTTTTGACCTAGGAAACTTATCATTAGTAAATGTAACATTTGGGCCAACAAATACATCATCTTCAATTGTTATTCCATCCCACAAAAAAACGCCAGACTTTATTGTAACATTATTACCAATGATTACTTTATTTTCAATAAAAGTATGACAATTAATATTGCAATTGTTTCCAATAACTGCTTCATTTAAAACTACTACATATTGCCAAATTTTAGTATCAGGTCCAATATTTTTTGATTGAACATCTGCAAACTTATGTATCATGAGGTAATTATAGTTTTATAGGCGTCATAGTCTCTTATGTAATCCTTTTCATCATATTCATGTGAAGCCATAACTAAGCAGATTGCACCACTAGAAAAATTTATTTCTGACGCCCATATACCTGGAGGAATATGCAATCCCATGTTGGGCTTATTTAATTGTACCAACCTTTGTGTAAATCCATCATCAAGCAAGACTTCAAATGAACCACTTGCAGCCACTAAAAATTGATGACATGAAATGTGTGCATGAGCACCCCTTGACTCACCTCCCGGTATATCATATAAATAAAATACACGATTTATGCTAAATGGTATTTCAATTTCATTATTTAAAGCAGTTATATGACCCTGCCTATCACCAATTTGTGGAAAATTTAGAATACTACAGTCAAATACCTTTACCTTATTCAATTTGCTATTTTATAAAGTTATCAAAATCTCTTACATAATCATTAGCATCAAATAGTGAACTTGAAATATGTAATGCTAAAGAATTGGTTGAGAAATTTTCAATTTGTCTCCAAGTTGAAGGTGGTAGATAAAGTCCGAAATAGGATCTATTTAAAGAAAAAATTGATTTTTCTCCAAATTCATTAAATACGATAACATCAAAACTCCCACTTAAAGCTATAATTACTTCATGTTGTTGTTTATAAGCATGGCCTCCGCGCTTTTCTCCTCCCGGCACATCATAGGTCCAAAAGACACGCTTAATTTTAAAAGGGATTTGTTCTGGGTTTTGCAAAAAAGTCAAATTCCCCCTTGGATCAACAATTTTAGGAAAATGAATTAATTTATAACTCATTTCTATAATTTAAAGTCTTTTGAACTCATGTTTTGAAAATCTTTTCTATCCCACTCAAAAATTTGCATGGACTCATCTAAAATAGAGTGAAGAAAAATTTGATGTATGCATTCGACTATACCATATGTTTTCATTGGTACATAAATAGAGAAATTTGATAAAGGAATTGATTGATTTGTTTCTTTTAAACCAGACAATGCTAAAGTAGTAATTTGATTTTCTTTACAATATTTTAAAACATTCACAATATTAGGACTATTACCACTAGAGCTAATTGTAATGATTAAATCGTTCTTTGAAACATCTTCTATTTTTAAATATTCTACCATTGCTCCTTCAAAAGAGTAGTCATTAGATAACGCTGTTAATAATGCACTATCACTTAGACTTCTTGCTAATATTTTACCATTTTTTGAAAAATCTAAAGCCATGTGATTTGCAAAGGCCGCACTTGCACCATTTCCAAAAAAATATATTTTTCCTTTAACATTTTTTAATTTTTGCATTAGCACCTCAACTTCTTGAAAAAAAAGACCTCCTTCTAATGATTGTGCATCTTTAAAATACAATGAGCTCTTTAAACCATTTGATATGGCATCAAAATAATGTAAGTAATATGGAGTATTCATTTTTTTATTTTTAATATGCTTGTTTTATTTTTTTGCATTTTATACCAATCAAATACAATCTTTAGACCAGTTTCAAATTTAAATAATGGATTATATTTTAATATGGTTGAAATTTTTGTGATATCAGCTTTTGAATGTTTTACATCACCTTTTCTTTCTGGTAAATAATTAGCAGTGATATTTGAATTACAAATTTCATTTAACATGTTTATTAAACCATTCAAAGTGATTTGATCACCACAAGCAACATTCATTACTTCATGTTTTTGCAAATTATCATAAAATAACGCTCTAATGTTTGCTTGAACGGCATTTTCAACAAAAGTAAAATCCCTGCTGGTCTCACCATCTCCATTAATATTTGGTTGTTCACTTTTTAAAAATGCATCACAAAAAATTGGTATTACTGCTGCATATGGATTATTGGGGTTTTGTTTAGGTCCAAAAACATTAAAATACCTTAATCCAATTGTATGTGTTTCATATACTTGACTAAAGACATCAGCATATAATTCATTTACCAGTTTAGTTACTGCATAGGGCGATAAAGGCTTTCCTTCATTTCCTTCTACTTTAGGTAATAACTTACTATCTCCATAAGTTGATGAAGATGCTGCATAAACCATTCTCTTAATGTTTTTGGATTCTTTTACTGTATATAAAATATTCAAAAAACCATCTATGTTAACTTGATTTGAAGAAATAGGATCACTAATTGATCTTGGAACTGAACCTAAAGCTGCTTGATGAGTAATATAATCCATACCTTCTATGGCATTTTTACATGTATCCAGATTTCTTATATCACCTTCAATAAATTCAAAATTGGATAGGCACATAAAATTTTGAATGTTTTCAATGTACCCATTTGATAAATTATCGAGTACTCTTACATGACCTGCATTATATCTTAGTAAATATTCTACAATGTTACTTCCAATAAATCCAGCACCTCCGGTAACTAAAAATTTATATTTAGATAAATCTTCACTATGGTAAGGAGTGTTATATAAACTACTATTATACATAATTATAATCTTCCGTCTGTTAATTGTTTGTCTAAAATTCCTTTTACATCGAATATAACACCATTAGTATTAAGATATTCTTGTAAATTAATTTGTAAGAATTTCAAATGCCCTACGGCTAATACAATTGCATCATATTTATGATTTGGTATTTCAATTAAAGTTGCAATATTGTATTCTTTTATTACCTCATTTGGATTTGCCCAAGGATCAACGACTGTTAAGTTTATATTATAAGTTTTCAACTCATTTACTATATCAATTACTCTTGTATTTCGAACATCAGGGCAATTTTCTTTAAAAGTAAATCCAAGAATTAGAATTTTAGAATCAATAATTTTAATGCTTTTTTTTATCATTAATTTTATTGTTTCAGCTGCAATGTGTTTCCCCATTCCATCATTCAATCTTCTGCCTGCTAAAATGATTTCAGGATGATAACCAACTTCTTGTGCTTTTTGTGCCAAATAATATGGATCTACTCCTATACAATGTCCTCCCACTAAGCCTGGTTTGAATTTTAAAAAATTCCACTTTGTAGCTGCCGCTTCTAATACTTCATTAGTATCAATATTTAATAAATTAAATATTTTAGATAGCTCATTTACAAATGCTATATTTATGTCTCTTTGTGAATTTTCAATAACTTTTGCAGCTTCAGCTACTTTTATTGAACTGGCTTTATAAGTTCCTGCAACAATAATTGAATTATATAATTTATCTACTATTTCTGCAATTTCAGGAGTAGAGCCAGAGGTAACTTTAAGAATTTTTGTTACAGTATGTTCTTTATCGCCTGGATTAATTCTTTCTGGACTATACCCTGCAAAAAAATCTATATTAAATTTAAGTCCACTATTTTTTTCTAATACTGGTACACATTCATCCTCTGTTACACCCGGATACACTGTGCTTTCATATATAACGATATCGCCCTTTTTTAACACGGAGGCAACTGTTTCACTTGCCTTTATCAGAGGCGTTAAGACCGGTCTATTATTTTTGTCGGTAGGTGTGGGGACAGTTATTATAAAAATAGTGCAATCTGCTATTTTTGTTTTATCATTTGTAACAGAAAATAATTTATTATTTAAAGTTTCGATCAAATACTCATTGGAAACTTCAAGTGTACTATCAATGCCTTTATTTAATTCATTAATTCTATTTTCATTAATATCGAAACCAATGGTCTTGAATTTTTTACCAAACTCTACGGCTAAAGGGAGACCAACATAACCAAGTCCTATAACTGCAATTTTATTATCTAGAATACTCATTTTATCTATTTGTGTACATTTCTTTATAATATGTTTGGTAGGCTCTACTGGTTACATTCTCTAACCAGAGACCATTACTTAAATACCAATCTATCGTTGCTGCCAGACCTTGTCCAAAATTAACAGAAGGTGTCCAACCTAATTCTTTATTCAATTTATTCGCGTCAATTGCATATCTTCTGTCGTGACCTGGTCTATCTTTCACATAAGTAATCAATAGCTCACTCTCTCCTTTTGCTCTACCCAATTTTTCATCCATTTGTGCGCATAATAATTTCACTAAATCAATATTGGTCCATTCGTTGAAGCCACCAATGTTATAGGTATCAGCTCGCTTACCTTGATGAAACACTAAGTCAATTGCACGGGCATGGTCTTTTACAAATAACCAATCACGCGTATACAATCCATCACCATATACTGGCAATGGCTTCTTAGTAATAA
>JACCDG010729427.1_pt1 | contig 37511 bp, 24 predicted proteins | sample 7442471 | NCBI WGS metagenome assembly JACCDG01 (sample SAMN15323444, study PRJNA562643) | freshwater metagenome | isolation source: river surface water | place: USA:Blue River Watershed | collected 2017-08-17 | reverse complement strand
GTCTCGAATGAAATTAGCGTGTTACTTTCAATAAACTCATGTGAAAAGCTCAGAATCGTGTGACCCCATGACCAATCGTTTCCGACCACTCGACACTGAGCTGCCCTGTAGGGCGCTCATTAGCGATAAGTGCTTCTATAGGGAGTTCAATGCTGACTAAGCCGGTACTGAGCGATCTATTTGGGGGCTAGATTGACGGATTAAACGGACTATCCCCACAGTCCTATGCTGCTGTGAGATCTTAGCTATGCGGTAGCGTCAGGCTGACATTAAACCAGGAGGGGCTTTCCGCCAACTTGTAGGCCTACCGTCGAATCATTTTCCGAAATGAAAATATTCCGATTAGAACACAAAAGACACCAGTGCCGCCGACAAGCATCAGGTCTGAGCTGGACTGCTCAATCACTATCCTATTTGGATAGAGGACTGCCAATGCGACGAGATAAAATCCAGTACCTGTAATGAACAAAGCCCAGAGCCAGCCCATCGGCGATGACTTTTGCATAGCAAAAATATTATCTCAAACAGATCAATTCAAGTAATCTAAAATCAACCTTCTTAGCTCTCGCAATCCCAATGTCAGCCAAGACCACGCTGTCCAAGACGAATGAGTTCTAATGACTTGAGGTAACGCATGAAGTGTCGTTAGTCCGACGACAGCCTTGACTGCTATGCAAATTATGCGGGCTGAGCGCGAAGACCGGAAGGCAAGTCCTTTTGCCCGCACCATTTTAGATCTCTTCAAATCTAGCTACTTAATTACACTTAGATACTTTGACGTTTATCACCTGTCCATCGACCGACACCTTAAACGGAGTCGCGCGTCCCGCTCTCACATCGACAGCACTGTAATCAAACTGAACCGATAAACTGTTTAAGTGGGTACCCTGCTCTCGATAGGTAGGTCGTAGGTAGTCATCAAATCCGAGCTTGAACTCAGCCTTCAAGCCACTCAGCTTGAACCCGCTCGCATCAGCTACTTTCTGGGCATCGCGGTAACACTTTGGTGCTGCGATCGCGGCACGACCGCTCGTGGTGCCAGGTAGATCCACCCAGCGCCACTCGAACTCGCGCCTCATGTCTCTGGCGCCTAAGAGAACCCAGTTGTTGAGCGGGGGCTCCAAAGAGCGCCGCACGTGCTGAGCCACTCCAACACTAAACGCATGGGTGTGGATCTTAGCCAAATCTTGCTGCGAAGGAGGCCGGCAGCTCTCTTCGGATGATTGAGGCGCAAGACCCTGAACTCCAGGCGGGGTGATACAGGCAAAGTTGGTTCCAAAATTAAGAGGCTGCGCCCGATCCGCAAAAAGCAGTCCTTGCTCTTTGAGCTGCATTACTTTCAAACTAATCAGCGACCCAGGATCTAGATAGGCCTGGACGATGCCCAACGCTTCACCGCTCTGGCTGATCATAGGGGCGCCCGAGTTGCCGTGAATGACTTTGCAATCTCCAAAAGTCACGACCTCTCGCAAGGAGCTGTCAAATCCCGGAAAAAAAAGCGACCGCATCTTGGGGCGACAGGTCTGCTCTCCCATTTTTGATGCAATCTGATCAGCTGAATTCTCGGGAGTCATCTTTACGATGCGAAAATCAACGTCTTCAGAAAAACCTGCCCTTGAGATTCGGAGCGGCGATCTCTCTTTTGGCGCGGAGGATAGCCTCAAGAATGCGTAATCCGGTCCCGCCCCATCCGATACCAACGCTGAAGCTGCCAACAACTCAGCACACTCGTAGCGATCCGCGTCTCCGGCGTCGCCATAAAAGCGAACCCAAAGACGATCACGACAACTCACTCCTCCCGACTTGATCTCATCCGGTATGCAATGACTATTGGTCGCAACCAAGTCCGGGCCAACCAAAAACGCAGTACAGGATCCTATGTTGAAGTCGGTGGCCACCGTAAGCAGACCCACCGGCTGCCTCGCGCAATCGAGCGTTCGCGTTCCCGGTATGCCACATCGGACTTGGGCGGCGCGAGCGCGAGTCTTGGACTCCTCGAGCGACTCCGACTTGTAGCGCGCGACCAGGTCACGATCAGCTGCTTCGTCCTGAGGTGTTTTTTTAGCGCAGCTTTGGAGCAGGATAGCTACGCCAACGAGAGCAAGCCAAATCGAAGCTTTATTGCCCAACATAGCCCCACTTCCCTTCTAACCTACCTGCAATCTGAAGCGCCGCTATATCCGGGAACACTGGGACTGTCGCAACGGTTGCCCCCGTCACGGGCGACAAAGCCTCATCGACGAGCTGGATCAGCCGACTCGCAAAGGCGTCGGCATCAAAAGTTATGACCTTGCGCTCACTTGTTTCTGCCAAACAAACGGTGCCAGCAAATCGACTGCGAAACGCCTCAGCCTTCGCGCGAACCGATGGCAACTGTGCAAGCTTACTTGCAGCCTTGATTGCCTGGTCGATCTCGTTGAGAGCCGCAATCAAATCCTGCGAACAAAGCTTATCGGCACGCTCAAGGCTCAAACTCAAGATGGCCACTACCCGATTGGCCTCGGCGGCAGCATCGATTTCGGCGATACGACCACCCACACTCACAGTGCACTTAACGCCTTCGAACTTGTCGCGAAAATCCTGAGCACTATCTCGAGTAGCCTGAATTCCATCTCTGTTTCTCGCTGAAAGCGCGCCTCGGTAGAGCTCATTGTACGAATCCACCAACTCGCTACTGCAGGGCGAGCCCAAATCACCTTCTTTGCCAGAGGCGTAACCGTCCGCAGTGCCGCCCACGGACTTGCGAGCGCAACTCACTATCGTGAGAACAGCTATGCACAGACAAGCAGGAATAGAAGATCGCCCCAATTTCACGCAATGCGTTATCAATCAGTCACGCACCATTGTCAACCCAAGCGAGGATCAAATTTATTGAATAAAATATATTTAAATAAAAAACTTACTTAATCATCGTCCCGATTCGCGAAGGATGGAAATAAACTGAGAAGTCCGACCAGTCCACCAGCCAAAACGAGAACCAAACCGCTATGGCACGGCCTGCGATATTGCCCATGGGCACAGGCCCCCAAAACCGGCTATCATTGGAGACGTCACGATTGTCACCCATTGTGAAATACTTGCCTTGAGGCACCTCAAACGGTCCGAACCCGCGACTCATCAAGTTGTCTTTGTCCCACATCATCATGTGTTCAACCACCGTGTTGTCAGAGCGCTCGAGATGCTCAATAAAAAACTCGGGATGAGCCACTGTGTACTGCGGGTCTTTGAGAACTTCGCCATCGAGCAGCTTTTTTGCCTGCTCCGCTGGCAGTGGAGTACGCCGCACTTCTTTGCTGTTGATATAAAGCGCCTTATTGCGAATCTCAATCACGTCGCCTGGAACACCTACGACGCGCTTAATAAAGAAAATGCTCTCATCCCTGGGGTATCTGAATACGATGACATCGCCTCTTTGGGGTGGATCGCGATGATAGATATAAACTGGCTCATCCAAGAACATGTCCGTGAAGGGCACCTTAGGGCCGTACGCGAACTTGTTCACAAAGATATAGTCGCCTATGGCTAGGGTCGGGATAAGGGAGCCTGAAGGAATCTTGAAAGACTCAAAAATGCTGGAGCGAATGAGGAACACAAAAAACAGGGCGGACGCTAAAGAGATGATGTTTTCTTTAAGTGAAGGCTTCTTTTGATCCATTAACGCACCCGTCTGATCTCTTGAGTCGGCCATTTGTAAAACAGGTTTATAAGCTCCATTTAGGTAAAGCAACCTGCTTCAATGCAACCATTTTAGTATTAAATATTTTCAATAAAATACAGGCTATTAATAATTTTGTTGCACTGTGTTATTAGTAGATATACACAGCAAATAACTATGATGAATACCAAACGCTTGATGTCTCTTTTCTCCTTCACAACCCTAGTCCTAGGAAGCATCGCACTGAACACAAGCGTCGTTCGCGCTGACACCGACGGTGAATCGGATGACACAATCAAGATTACCCCTGTAGCGGTTTCAGCTGGCGCCGGTTTTAGCAACGGTGACCACAAAGGCGTCCTCATCACACTTCAGGTCGCAGCATTGAGCGGCAAAATCGAAACAAGGCAAGTCTTGCTGACCAGCGACGCATTGGTGCGAATCCGCCAAAGCATGGGCACTGGCCAGCTCGATGAGGCAAGCAGCCGCTTGCTCAGCGTCTTCAAGAACACCGAACTCGTCGGCAGAAGCAATATTGGCATCAAGGGTGTTCACATCGGTTTAGGGACCAAAGGCATCACCGTCGGTAAAGACAAAGACGCAGGGTTCTCAGAATACTTCGCCGCCGATATCTTTGCGATCGCAAGCTACGTTCTGGGCAACATCGAAGACGATAGCGGCAACTACACCCGCATGGACACCCACTTCGGATACACTCGCGAGAACCTCACCACGACGGCTGGAGTAGAAGCGAAGCGCGACAATCTCTACATTGAAGAGTCTCTGCACTTGGGTAGCCCAAGCGAATCTTACGAGGCAACGGTCAGTGTGTATGCAGGCGTTGATGCCGCGAACGAGTTCGCAACTCGCTTTGGCGCTGCTGTGACCGGCAATGCTCGCGTGGTTTCTGTTGGACCCGCTGAACTTGGCTTATCCCTTGAAGGCAAAATCGAAAAGGACGAGTTCCGCAAGACACTTGGCCTGAAAGAGTGGGACGGCCGAGGAATGTTGAGCGTCAACATCGTTCCTGTCACACAAGAATCGATCGCGGATCTCATCGACTCTGCTTCTGAGTGATGGCTGCCAACCACCCTTGCTAGCAAGGGAGAGGTATTAGATGCCACGTACATCCTGGACATGGGTCGCTTGCGCGCTGATTGCAACCTGGCTGTTTTCATCGCCTCTACGCGCTGAAGTCCCATACAAAGAAGAAGGCATTCTAATCAATATCCTGCCCGACTCTCTTATTGAGCAACAGCGCAGAGAGAACGCAGAATCGGGGATGAGGCCAGCTACGGCGGCAGACTTAACAATCGCTCGATAGGTGACGTTCTTCTGGATCGCAGCTGCGGACCTTTCGATCCAGATTGCTCTCATACAATTCAGATGCTGCTTCAGCAGTACAAGGTCGGTGAGATCAAGGTGAGCAGCGGCGCAAACATCGAAGGCGCCAGCGATAAGCCCTCCTTGGGCGCCGCCGTTCGAGTGACTGCTACAGGTATAACCGCTGACAAGCGCGCGGGAGACATCAAGATCATCGGAGTCGATGCTGTCTATTCGACCCAAGAAAGAGGGATGCGCCTTCGCTTCACTCTTGCGGATACTGATGTGCTCTTTTTCTGCAAGGACGCCGATGGCAAGACCAAGCCCCCCGGAACAGGGCTTTTGGGCGGATGCGAGCCTAAAGGCATCTTTGGGGTGGGCGGCAAGGTCATTCAGATCCAGCACGATGGCACAACAAGCCGCACGGCCGCACGCTGGTTAGATCTCAACGTCGTATTCAATCTTCTCAATAACGCTAATACCCTCGAGTACATCAAAGAGCGCCTGAACTTGTATGCGGGCGGGAGTCTCGACACTACGTGGACAGGCAATACCCCGCACGCCGAAGACTCGGCAAACACCCTCGTCCGCGGCAACATCGGCATCATGGGTATGATCCGCACGGACGACTTCCACTGGGAGTTTCGCGGACTAGCCGAGCTTCGTCCAAACATCGCCGACCCAATCAATGACTACTCTGTTATTGCCGGTGGCCAGGCGCTTTACCACATGACCCCAAGACCCAATACGGTCGTCGACATCGGAGTCGACGCGCACTACCAGCGCAATAGCATCCCCTCCCGTTCGTTTGGCCCGTTTGCTTCGGACCGCCTGCGTGATTCTGGATTCATTGGATTATTGTTAAGTTTTCCTTTGGACGGTCCAATTGAGGACGACGCCGCACCTCTTCTAGATCATTAGTTTAAATATTTTACACTTCTGCCATCCCCACGTTATCCTAAAAGTGGATGCGGGTTGCCCCCCTTGCAGTGACCCTTGCTTTCGGCAGCGTTGTCTCACTCGGCGCAAGTTTGATGTTTTCTCGTGCCTCAGTTGCGCGCCCTCTTCAGATCATCCATACCAACGATTTGCACTCGCATCTCAACCATGCGCGCGATCGCGATCGCGGAGGATATGCCGCCGTCAAAGCGACGATCGACTCGCTCAAGCTGCGCGCTATGAACGACAAGATCGAAACACTGATCTTGGATGCCGGAGACTTTAGCGAGGACAGCCAATTTTACTTAGCCAATCGCGGGCTCGAATCATGGAAAGCCTTGGACGCGATGGGGTACGATGCCGTGACGATCGGCAACCATGACTGGCTGATGGGCATGAAGAATCTGGACTGGGTGGTGGGTCAAGTTCGTCCATCCTTTACGCTCTTGGGGGCGAACTTTATCTTTGGCTGGGAGTGGAACAATTTGGTGCGCCACATGCGCCAAGCCATCACAGTGAGGCGCGCAGGCGCAAACATCGTCATTTATGGCTTAACTACAGATGACTTCGAGTTTGCCTGGCAAACGAGGCCAGGGTTCATTTTTGAGCCAGAAGCATCGGTAAAAGAGGACTTGCCCAAATATGCCTCAGGTGCCGACTACGTCATCGCGCTGACCCATCTCGGGCTCAAAACCGACAAGATGGTCATCTCCCGCACGCGCGGCATCGATCTCGTCGTAGGTGGGCATTCTCACACCCAGCTGAACGAGCCTGTTTACGCAAAGAATGTGAACGGAAAAGAGATCCCGATTGTGCAAACCGGGATGCATGGCGAGTTTGTTGGTGACCTGCTCGTCGACATCGAGCCCGGCAAGCCTCTGCAGATTCTCCGCTACCAGCTGATACCCGTTTATTCGACCGGCCCTAAGGACGAGCACATGAATCAAGTTGTTGCGCACGCACGCGAAGAACTCGACCTCGACTACGGCTACGACTGGCTCCGAGAAGTGGTTGGCCACTCCGAGGTACCGCTCGAAAACGCATACTACAAGGGCGAAGCCACAGTCTGGAGCCGCTTCGTGGCAGACTCGATTCGCGAGGCCGGTGAGGCAGAAGCCGCGATCGACGCGACCGAATTCGAAGGTGTCGACCAACCCGCAGGCCCGATCACGCGCGAGCAACTCTTTATCCTATATCCACGCATCTTCGAGTTCGAGAAGCGATATGGCTGGACAGTGTGGACCGCTTTGGCGAAGGGCTTCGTCATCAAGCTAGCCCTTCAAGCCACGATCGGAGCCGGGCAACCTGTTCATACCTCGGGCATCACCTACGATCTTGACTCGAACGGCAAGCCCTCCAATTTTCTAATTGGCGGCAAACCCATATCTAACTCCCGCAATTACAAGGTCGCATTGCCAGAAGGAATCTTGCGCGGAGCTTTTGGCGTTTCTAAGCACCTCAAACTCGTCATCACGCGTGCGCACGACACCGGGATCTCGGTTTGGGAAGCAACCGAGCGCAAGCTGCGCGCGGTGGGGACGATTAGAAAGTAGTCCGCCGTACCTCGAAAGAAACTCTCGAGAATGCAGCGGCCTCATCAAACCCTTTTAGAACTCGACAACCTAACTAATTGCTTTGGCTAGGCGGTCCGTAGAGAGCGGCCATAGCCTTGGCGTCACTCTCAGAGATGCTGGGCACACGGCCAATGATGTTAAGGTACTCCTCATACCCAGGCTTTGGCACAATCGTATCATTGCCATTCTTAGAGAAGGCGACTCGACTGTAATGCATAATCGATCGAAAGTCGTAAGGCGTAAGCGGGTTAGAACCTTGATGGTTGAAGTTCACCAACACATTCAATCCTAGGATTCCCTTGTCAGCATTTTTAGAGTGAATCGTGACAAAATCGTCGCGATCTGAACGCTGATGCTCGTGGATCAGACCCAAGGCATGACCCATCTCGTGAAGCAGTGTCGATTGGCTCCAACAACCAGTGGCCTGGAGGTTCATCCAACGACGGAGCGCCACAAAATGAAATCCCATTCCCCAGAGCGAGAAACAGCCTAGCTTGGATTGGGTCACCCAGAGCCTGCGCCTCTTGTAGTACCCCTTCTTGCACTTGACGTTCGCGACACCTTCCCAAATTTTACAGGCATCAAAAAACTGCTTTCGCTTCTCACTAGAGATGCTTTTGTGAAAAACGATGGGTAGTACGCCGTCCTGCCATAACTTGACCCTCGCTTTGGCAGCTCCACGCGACGATGGATTGCCGTCAACTTCTAGCGCGTCTCTTTCGACCACCATATCTCCTAGCATCACCGTGTCGGGGTCTTGAGCAGAGTTGGCGAGCATCGCTTCTTCTCCCTCATCCATCGCCACATCCTCATCTTCAATAGCGATGGCCGCAGTTGAAGCACTCAAACAAAGGATAAAGGCCCCAAAAAACCAACCCGCACGAAAGTTTTTCATTCATCTCCCATTGTTTAAAATAAGTAGAACTCCGCCGTGTAGAAAAGGCAAGAATTGCACTTTTTAGCCCATCTCAATTCTTCTTAAGTATCTAATACTAATAAGAAAAATCTATTTATCCGGGGCGTCGAACCGAGAGGGTAGATTTGCTTTAAATTTAAAGCAGTTACAGCAAATTGCAGTTTTTCAAAAACCGTAAAAACTCTTCATACCGGACTCGAAGGCAATGTAAAAAACAACTCACCCATGTTCATCCCCAATGAGGATGTTACAAAAAATATCCTTTTATATTAGAGCATTATCAATAATCAAAAATCCTTTTAAATGACCGGCATTTAAAATCACCTCGTATTGACATGCCGCATCCTCGCAGCTATACAGTCGGCTACTTAGAGGTGGGATTCATGCTCAATAACGGCCGAATCGACTTTAAAAAGGTGAGCGGTCATCGGTACATGCCTCATCTAGGCTACATCGGTAGCCAAGAGCTGAGAGTGCCAAATTATCTGTTCACTTCTGCGCCGGGTCTCAAGGGTGGCGCGGTCGGGTACGCTCACTGCCGCGAGCTCGTAGAGCTCGTTTTCTCTCGCACCGTCGAAGAACAGCATCGCCGCAACCAAGCGCTGACAGACTTTTTACGAAAGCGGGAGATGACTTTCTCAAAACTCACCAAGACGGGTGAGTATCGGATCTTCAATGTTCCGTGCACGACGACGCCGCTGCCTTTGCCTAAATCGCTGTTCAATACGTTGGAGCGCTCAGCACAAGTGCTCGTCGCCTCCCTGCGCCTCGTACTTCAAGACATTTACGGCTCACAGAGCGTTCGCAAATCCGCTTTCGTACAAAGCCTTCCCAACGACAAACGCCTCTCGTTCATCAACGCGGTTGAGAAATCACCTCAGTACTTTCCCCAGCTTCACGACCCCGTGATGAAAAGCTATCCTTTCTTCGATGTCGTCGGGCTCGACCTCGTATTGACCGAGGATCTGCATGACGGAACGTCGCCCGGACCTCGCCTTGTTTCGCCTCACTTGCCATTTAGATTGCTTGAGATCAACGCAGGCTCTCCCTCTGGCGCCGCCAACAATCTGCACATCATGGAGGGCCTAGCCAAGGTCGACCCAGAAGTGCTTAAGAAAATTGGAAAGGTCATGCCCAACGACCACTTCGAAGTTTTGGGGCAAACCTACAAATCCCTGGGTGAAACCTGGACAGGCGTTCAAGACGGGATTCAAGTGATCCTGCCTCCAGGGGGCGAGAGCGGAGCCGCACCAGAAATCCATCAACTCGCAACTTATAGCGGACTTGTGTACGCTGACTCCGGCCAACTTTATTGCGACTCAGCCGGCTACATACGCCTACGCACCGTCTCTGGGGACGACCCCGTCGTCACTGCGGTCTATTCACGAGTCAACTCAGACAGCGCCCTCTACGATCCTGCGCAAGATCTTTATATGCGCGACGCAGAGACGGGCAAAACGATGTTTCTTACGGATCCCATCGTGCTGGGCGACCCCTTCAACCCAAAATCGCAACGCCCCATTCGCAACAAGAAAGGCGAGTTCATCCCGCTAGAGTCCAACTACACCATCCCACGAGCCATCGAAGCGATCCATGATCGCAAACTCTACCTGGGGGGGTTGAACCGCGTTCTCGACAACAAGATCATCCTGGCCACACTTTGCCATTACGCTCCTCGATTTTTTAAGGCCGAGCTCCAAGCCTCAGGAATCGACCCGGACGAGGTTCTACCTGTCATGCCTCCACAGACCTTGCCATCGGTCATGGAGTCGCTCGACATCATCGAACAAAGCCCGGATGACTGGGTCATCAAGTCGCCCAATCTCTCGGGTGGCAAAGGCGTCTACATCCTCAAGACTCTCTCCCCAGGAGATAAGCGACGCATCATGAATGAGGCGCGAGCCAACCCAAAAGACTTTGCTTACCAAAAGCTGGTTCGAATCGGCCGGATTCCTGTCGCCAAGAAGGATGGAACGCAAGAGTTTCACTTTGCCAACATCGCTGCCGATATCCGCATGTGGGCATTCTTTGGTGCGGGTGAGAAAGCGGACCTTCCTAGACTTACTCACAATGGATTGATCCGTACTGCGCCCTACGAAAAAGGACCGCTCAGCAGCATCGTCAATACGTCTAAAGGCGGTGGCTACGCTCCATTGGTCATCATCGATGACACCAAGAGTGCAAATGCCGTCAGCGTGAGCCAGTTGGCAAATCGCCACTCGCCGGCCGAGCATTCATCGGATCTACCCGCGTTCGTTGGCGCGCAGCTAGTTCAAGTCGCCCAGCTGGTCGGAGGACTGCGGGCTCGACTCAAAGAATCACCCAGCTTAGAAGCCTATGAGGCTTATCTACTTTGCGTCAGCCTCAAGAAACAGTGCCGCGAGATCCTTTCGTTCCTGCATCCCACCAACCTTGAGTCGATCAACGAGATGATCGAGCTGCTCGAGCGTCACGTCAAAAAAACTCGCGTAAAAGCCTACTTCGAGCGAAGAGCAAAGATCAAGATCCAGCTCACGAGCGGACTGCTCAAGCTCGAAGGCTCCTTGCCTCCTGGATTCTTCGACATGCTCGATAATATCCACGCGCTCAATGTCGAAGATGAATCAGTGCACCACCTCTCGCCGCAAGATCGCGCTGAAGATCGCGCGACTGTTTCGACTCTAAAAACCAAGCTAACGGGCGTCCGACTTTGGCCAGCCGAGCAGGCTCGATTGATGGCGTCTTTGGGCGCCCTGGTTGAGCTCCCCTTTCCCGCAAAAGAACTATCCACTCAGACCCGTCAGGCCCTGCTGTTCAAGCTAGAAACGTTCTGCATGCTCGCCAACGAGCATCTCTCCGCCCGCAAGCAGGGCAGGGCGTTTTCGGAGCTATTCGCCAAATCCACTCGCGTCGCAAGACCTCGCTTTGAGATCTTGTTCGCAGAAGCTACGGGCGAGAAGCCTGCTTTTGCCGCAATCGACTCACTCAATAAGGCGCTCATCGCGACCGAAGAAGAGGCTCGCACCAAACGCCTACTGATCGACACGGGATTCGTTGCGCAGGAGCTTAGGGATGCTCGCTCAGACTGGCTCTCCCAGATCGCTGAACTCGGTTCAGGTCGACCACCCCAAGCTATCGAAGCCGCGCGCGAAGCGCACTTTGCGCGTCATCCGATCGTAGCAGAGTATCAGAGACTGATCGACAGCCCTGAGCCATCAAATGCGCAAGCTATCCTTAGAATGCTCGAGATCCTGCCCTACGCGCGTTACAATCTGCTTCAGTACGCACGCAATCAAGGCATCTCGGTGCGCGAGCTTTTTCACGACAAGCTCATTGATCGTCGAGTCGCGCTGCTCACCCCCGAACAGCGTATCCAGCACGGCTTGAGCTCCGACTCCTTTGCTGGCGAGTGCTTCGCACACAAGCGCCAAGCCCATGGGCTGTTCTCAGAAAGCAGCGTTTACATCTGGACTGCGCTTGAGCTCAATCCGTTTATCCAAGCTTACACTGTCGGGCACGAGCTGATTCATTTTCATCAGATCCGCGCCATGATGGAGCGCGAGCAACGCGCCCTTAAAGCTGGTTCGCTGGAGTTCGCGCGCTTCCTCAACTTCTATGGCAATTTCTTAGGCCAGGCTTCAGGCACGCTCGAAGCGTTCTCAGCCGACTCTGCCCTGGACCGCCGCCCTCTCTATGGTTTCACGGACCTCCTCCCCAACGCGAAGTCCGGAAAAAGCTGGGTCATGGAGATGAAACACGCGCTCAAGCAAGGCTCCGGGGAGTGGAACCGCAATGTCGCCCGCCTAGGTTCAACGCTAGGTTACTCGACCGACATTTCGGCGCAAATCAAAGTCAAAGCCATCCGAGAAATCATCCCTGCACTTGAGAACGCAAAGAACATCTCGTTTGCCAAAGACCTGGGTCTGCGTTTCGCGCTTGATGCAACTCGCTCAGCGCTTCCGGCCGCTAACCCTCTTCAATCGACTCGTCACAAAGACAAAATCGATGCTCAGGTACGCTCTCCGCAACTCGATTGGGAGACTTTGCGGGTGATCGCGAGCCACCAGTACCCCGGCGTCCGTTTTGGGCGCAACAACCAGACTCAAGACGCCTTAACCCTAAACGCGCCTCTGACAGCTGTCGCTCTATGCGGCAGCTACAATCAGACGCAACAGCAATGAGGAGCTCGAGATGAACGTCGACTCGCTGATCTCCTACGCATCCGCAAAAGCCAAACAGCAAAATGGCGCCAAGGCTCACAAGCCAATCGTGAACGAGCAACTCAACGGCGCGCTTCTGACGCTGGATCGTGAAAAGCTCGACCTGTGGATCATGTACCATCCGCAGAACGTCATTGAGGCCCTTGAGTTCTTCGTGCCCTCTGGCGCACGTGAGCAATTGCCTGAAAGTGTTCAGATCACTCCTTACAACCGAGCAGCGGGATATAGCGGTTACGATTATCGCATCGGAAACGACTGCCACGCTCGCGTTGGCTTCGCTCCGCTTCGCTGGGGTGGTTTTGCATTTCACAAATTCTATTCAGACTCGCAAGGCAAGAAAGAACTTTGGGAAGTCTTTGGCAGCGACGGTCGACTGATCTCGACCCAGCAGCACATGCAGTTTGACTTATTGTACGTGACGCCTACCGAGATGGACCCACGTTGCCCGATCCTCTCGCATCTCTATAACTACCTGATCCACGAATACGAGCAGGCCGCTACAGGTCAGTCCAATCCTAAACAGATTGCGCTGATCGAGTCTTTTGTCCATACGCTCCCAGCAGTGGCACTGCACAAGGACCCGGCCATTCTCGGGATTTGGCGCAAAGCGCGCGAGTGCGAGACCGACCCAGTCCTTAACTGGGCTGAGCGCCAAAAGGTGCTTGATTCAGTTTTCGCTGACCGCGCTAAGATCCTCCAAGCCAAGGGTCGAGCTCATAGCCTAAACACAGTGATCCCAGCGCTGTATCTTTGGCTAGGAGATTGGAAAAACCGCTTCGACCGCTTCCGACTCAAACCCGTATCCAACATGGCGGGCTTCTCCTACAAGTACACAATCGGAATCATGATCTGGTTTTTTCAGACGGTACGGGAAAACATCGGATACTCGATGGCTCTCGCTATCTATGGCCCATTTACTTTTTACTTCATCACCCAGCCCCTCAATCCACACGCGATGTGGGCAGTCGGCAAGGTGAGATCTGCCTACCTTGAAATCGGCGATCGAGTTGGCTCTTTGCTTCAGCCTGGCCAGGTTCAGGGACGTGTAGCGGCCCAAGCGCCTCCACCGGTACCAGCGACTCCAACGACCACGACAACTACCATCACTGCTGCAGCGTCTGCATCTACCGCAGTGGCTGTCGTCGCTCTGCCTGCAGACATCTCTAAGCGCCACCTCGGCATGCCTCTTTCGACGGACATCCCTGAAGTGGACTCCCAAAAATGGGTGGATCGCATGAGCAACTTCAAGAACATGCAGATCGGCCACGAAGAGAACATGCAACTCTCCGCTCGACTGGGTCGCCTCGAGCAGCTGGAGACGCAGCTCAACTTTCCGCTCATCGCCGACAGCGCATGGGAAGAGACCGAGAGCTATCTCTCTGAGCTTGCGACCTTGCGATCCGCGCTCAAGAACCCTTCTCCTGAGGTTATAACTTTCTTTGATGAGGAGCAAACGCGCACCTATCGCATCCAGATGTACATTTGGGACCGAGTATTGCGCTTCATTCAAGACCATCCGTATGTCGTGATGGACCAATCCAAAGAGCAAGTTTACCGCGATTATTACGCTGGACGCTCGTTCTTGCTCTTGAGCGACATGACCAACAAGCTGCTAAAGCGCCACCCTGACATCCAAAAGCCATCCGAAGGCAAGGCGCTTGAAGCAGTGGCCAACTCCTTTAGGAACATGCGAGCCCAGGCTCCGACTATTTTAGAAAAACTCCGCAAGAACTCTAAAGTCTTCTCACAAAAAGATCCAATGGACGGCAGGGAGCTGAGATCCTACATGAAGCGCCAGTGGGAGATTCTGTATCTCATCCAAAACAAGGCCCAGGAGGCTTCGAACAACGGGCTCGTGGCCTACACCTGGTCGGTGCGCAATACGCTCTGGCTTTTGCAGAGCCTCTATTCCGTCAAGAAGCGCGAGATCGGTTTGGTCTTCGGCACCCAGTCTCGCGACCGAGCTGCCGTCAAGGCTGAGATCCAGAACTCAATTGAGCCTTTGTATGAATCCTATTTCTATATGATGCACTTCGAGTTCCTGAGCCTCAAGCCTGAGCTCTCCGAGAAACTCGCTAACGACATCGAGTTCCGTCAACGCGCGGTGGTCATCGATACGATCGAGTCCTTCTTGAAGGATAGAGAAAAGGTTCTGGCCAAGGCCATATGAAACGGTATTTTTTTGTCGCAGCAGCTCTGATTCTGACTTCGATTTCCACTTTGGTGGACGCGTCAACGTTGGGGTTGATGGCTACGAATGGATTTATCGAGAGAAGGTCGACGATCTCCCCGGTCGCGGAGTTCTTCTCAAAGATGGACCTCTATTACTACGTGAAGTTCAATGGGCCCGGGATCGGGCTTCCGCCAGACACCCACTACAACTTTTTCAACGATGGACAGTGGCCCAACTACTTGAGTCACAGCATCGACATGATCTATTACATCACTCCTGTAGACCAGGTTGGCGTCGAGGTCTCTGGCATTCAAGACTTGGTGTCTGGAGTCTACAACAAATTCGACACTGAGATCGTTCCGCAGTTCACCATCTTTCATCCTCAGTTCTGGTATCGACGCAATAAGGTGCTGAACCCCACTTGGATGAGCCTGGATCTACAGCTTTCTATTTTCCCTGCGACATCGGATTTCGCGATTCAAAAGCAGGGAATGCTTTTTTCTGCGGCGTTCGATCAAGTGTTGAATATCAAGATGCCTTCGGGCAGCCCCTGGTCAGCCAACATCAGCACACGACTACAGCCGAGCTTCTATAACTTCGCAGTAGAGAACGAGACGGGCTTTGGCGGGTTCTACAATCGCGATACATTTTTCATGCATGCAGAGCACTTCGTTGGCTATCAGCTTGGAAACGGATTTCAGCTCACCAACTCCTCGCATTTTGACTTGGCTCATAAGTTCAACTCATTGGACGCGTTCGACTTCAGTCCTTCATCAGTCGCGAGAACATCGCTTCAGCTCAATTATTTTTTTCCACGGCGGCTCGGAAACATAGGCGCATTCATTCAGACGCCGGTATTTGATCCGATTCTCATGAAGACAGTCGTGGGCTTGGATTTTAGATTCAATTTTCTCGCCGCCAACTAAAACCACCGGATCCGTTAAACAGCGCACCTTGCAATACCCCGGGGGCTTTAGGTGGACCTCGAATGTGGACTTAAGCTGATCCAAGTCAGTTGAATAACAAGGCACCAACCCATGAGAGAGCCAATCCAGCTAGCTTAAAGCTGATGATAACCTTCAGAAATCGGGGGCTCTGCAACAGGGATCGTCCGCTCGGGAGGACCTTCGACAGCCACAGGTTTTTTAAACATCATGTCTTTAGGGTCAAAGCTAACTCGTTCAACCGTTGACTTGGACTCTTCATCCCAAAGCAGGAAGTCAAAAACCTCCCCATCCTTCTTTTGATAATCGAGGATCAACATCCAAAACTCTTGACCGTCTCGGCGGATCGTTCTCGGCACCAATCGATGGCCATTTACCCACACCGCGCCACGATCGCGCGGCCAAATCACCTCGAGCCTGGCAAAGCTCGTATCTACCGTCTTGCTAATCAGCAACTCTCCTCGCATCTGAACCGCGGTGATAACCCGAGGCCTGCGACCTTCACGGATTTCGAGCACCCCTGGTACGTCCTGAGGAGAGTCCTTGGACATCGTGAGCCTAGGAAACTGCCGATCAAAAAAACATTGAAACGGCTTAGCATCAAGACTGAGCTCTTGGCACATCTCTTCAAACCCCAACCACAAAGGAGCTGAGCTCAAATCGCCTTTATGCAAGGCCGCTCCAAAGACCCGAAAGGGGCGCACCCGCTTTTCTCGCTGAAGCATCTCAAGAATTCTCACGCGCAAATCAGAAACCAAGAAGAACTCCTCGGCCGTGCGCAAGGATTCGACTGCTCGGTCTTCGATAAAGAAATGAGGGGCCTTGTACTTATAGAAAGACGGGGCGCTGTGCTTATCCTCAGCGAGTTTGGTGCCTTTGAAGTGCTGAGCAACATCCTCAGCCGTCAGTGCCTCCCCCCGATTGATACGCGCAGCGATCGCCTCAAAACGATCGATAGAGTCCATTGAACCCGGAGCGTGTCCGCTGTGCGGATCCAGCGCATGCTCATCCATCCTCATGCAGTTCCCGCCAGGCCCCACATCGACGCCCATGAACGGATAGTGAATCCAAGGATTGTTGTTAAAATAGGCGGCGTACTTTACGACAAGCGCGGGCTCCATTCGCAACGGATTTGCATCAGGAGTGAAGCCTGCCATGTTCACATGGCATCCCCCTTCGGTGCCGGTCTTGATCCCATACCACCAGTTTCGGTAGGGAACGACCCCACTCAACTCAGCCGCTTCAAAAAGGGGCTTCATTCGCGCAGTCATCCCCTCAAGCAAACCAGGGGGGGTCTTCACTTCAATACTGCCAGGATCCATCGTCACAACGAAGGAAGGGGTCCCGTCCTTTTCGAAAGTCTCGAACTGAATGTGATTGTAGATATCCACGCTCTGCTTCGCTTCGCCGCCTAGAACGAGGGCAATTTTCTCAGCCAGAAGCTTCATCTTCTCTATTTTGAGCGGAGTATTTGAGGTTGCGACAAACCCGGGTTCAGCCCACCAATCCGGGGTCGTAAACGTCTGCTCGAAGCCAAAGCTTAATAAGTTTCGAATCTCGACAGGCTTCGTGCTCACTTGAGGGCCTCATAAAATAAGCGAAGACCTTTTAGTCCTTTTTCAAACTCGGAATCCTCTACAGAAAGAACGAATCTGAAATAACCAGGAATTCCGGTCCATCCAGGCGTATTGATCATCACACCGGTCGTCTCACGCAAGAGGTTGGCGATGCTCTCAATTGTTATCGCCTTACCGGCCACGGTTCGGCCCAGGATCTTTTCCGGCTTGGCGGTCATAAAAAGCCCACCCTGCGGAGCAAGCACTCTCCAACCAGTCGAAATCAATACTTCACTCAGACGTTTAGCGCGTAAAATAAGCTCCGCTTTTTGCGCATCGAGCTCTGCCATCAATCCAGGATCCTGCCTCAAATAATGCGACAAAACCCGCTTGGTGGCATACCTCAAGGTCGCATGTGGTGTTACCAGGTGGCCGCTCCTCCAAGCGCCTAAAACTTCAGCATCTGTCGAGACTCCCCAGCCCACGCGCAATCCACCCGCAGCAAACTCTTTGGATAGCCCGCCCAGTATGGCCCATCGACACCCCGCCAGTTCAGCTGACAACGAGAGGCCGGAGGGCACGTGAGACTTAGATGAGTCAAACTCGAGCCCCGAGAAAACAGAGTCGATGAGCAACACAGAGCCGTTCTTGGCGGCAACTTTTGCTAGCGCTGCTAAATCGTCAGATGAATAAACCACGCCCGTTGGGTTAATCACAGGTGCGCTGAGGGCCACCCATGCTCCCTTGCCTGCGCGCCCCAGCGCCTCTTGCAAGCTATCGACACCCATCTTGAAGTCGTTCAGTTCCTGCGTTGCCGCAATCACCACTTTGGCTTTGTGAAACCCAGTCGAGGCATTGAAGTATCCGTAGGCACCCGCTGGAAACACGACTGCATGACCATGTCGCGCGCAATGATCAGCTAGCTCGCCAAAAAGGGGCGACACACCCCCACTGAACGCGACGGCCAACCCCTCTGTCGAAGTCAGCCCAAAGCGCCGTGCGGTCAGCGCAATCACTTCACGCGAGGGATCGCTCTCCTCCGGCGTAATCCTCATCTTCACGAAAGATTCGAGCAAAGCTTGCTTCAACGCTCGCGGAGCCGGTAGGCAGTTCTCCCCATAATCGAGGCGAATCGCCTGTGCTGTCTTGCGCGCAGTGCCCTCGCCAACAATCGCGGGATGCTTGAACGCACCCTCAACGGGGGCCGGAATACCCACAAAACTCTTCTTAAAGAAACCGTCTTCCGAAGTCAGGGCTCTTTCTGTGCCGCCTTTCTCGCGCTCAGCGATCTGAAAGCGCAACAAGTCTTGAAGAATACGGTCGTAGTAAAGCTGCGAAAGCACGGGCGTCCGGCTGTAGGTGAGATCTGCGGCATTTGTCATGGCCGACAGGAGATCTGAGTTCTCGGAAATCAAGAACGCCGCCTCAAGATCCGTATAGATCCTATTCTTTACAAGGCCACAAACCAGAGCGACGTGCGCAGGCAACGGATTCTGAGCCAAATGTCGAAAAATCCCATTGCCAGTCGGAGCACTCGACAACTCGAGGAGATCGGAGATGTCTATAAACAACCTGGACTTGGTTCGCGACGAGACGTCCAAGAGGCGCAAGAAGGTGTCGCGCGTACGAGCCTCGGGTTCGGGCATCGAATAGATGACTACCTCAGGCCTGAGCTTCTCCATCAATTCGCAAAGCGTATCGGCGTCGCGAGGAATCTCGAGAACTCCCTGATCACCACCTGGCAATGCCCTTGCGAGCTGCGAATCAACCAAGGCAGATCGCGGCTTGAAGACTTTTAGTACGTTCTTGCAGACCACCGCGCTTGAAGGGGCGATGACAAAGTGATTCTCGTCGTAATGCAGCCTAAAATAACTCCTAAAAAAGGCGCCAAGCCGTCTGCGCAGCTCACCAAGGCCCGCCGTGCTTTCGTACGGAAAAAACCGCGTCTCCTCCCATTGCTCGGCAATGGCGCCCAAAAACGAGGTCTTCTCTAGAGCTAGCGAGTCTTCCGAAAAAGAAAGGTCGATTGATCGGCGAGCGTCTTCATAGCCCGGTTGCCTGAGAAGCTTGAGAATCTTTGGCAACTGCGCCGGATCTCGGGGCTTAGCCTCATAGACAGACAGCCCATGCGCGATTTCTCCTCCCGCCTCGGCATAGGCGAGGGCAGTAGCAGCGCTCACTGGGGTATCGCTCCCATGTTCGAGAAAAAACTCAAACCGATGAGACGTTCTCGCCTCGATTGCCACCAGGCTGCGAATATCGGTGTCCTTGGCTTGCGATACGCGCGTACGCCAAACTGACTGGACATTAAAACCGCGCCTCAAAAACAAACGCTTGAGCACTTCAGTGCCAGGCCTGCCTCCAAGATTGAGGATCACCTTGCCCGAAGAACGGAGCACATCCGCGCTTTCCTCGACAGCACGCGCGATCAACCCCAAACCAAACTGATCTTCGATATGACCTTGAACAGGTGCGTAGTTGCTGAGCGAGTGCAAAAACTCATCGCTTGCACTCTCATTCACGCCAGACTGGAGCATCTTAGTAGTAAAATCCGGATCCGGGTTCAACACTTGAGGGATGCAACCAATCACACGATCGAGCACCACTTGATGGCTCCTACAGTGAGCAAGCAGGTCGGAAACATGAAACTCGACAATCTCGGTGAGGTCCTTGCCTTCATGCTGCCAAGTCGGGCGAGCCTCTCGATCAAACGCATTGAGGTAGAGATTGAGGCGCGAACAGACGATCGCGCGCGGATTGATATCGAGTCCGTAAATCTTCGAGGGCCTCTTCTGCTTGGCTAAAGCCAGAGTGATCCAACCGATCCCGCACCCCAACTCGGCGATTTGACGCGCCTGAAACTCGGCCGCTTGATAGCGGGTCAGCCCTTCAAAAAAGGTAAAGGACCAAGCCTCCGGAGAAAAGGTGCTAGGAAGCTGAAGCAAGGTGAGCCGCGTCTCCCCGCCGTCCTGAACTCGAAGCACCAACTCGGACAACGAGAAGTAATACTTGCTGAGACACTCTTCGGGAGTCCCCTGTGAAATAAAGCGAGCAGTAAGATCGTGCCAAAACCTGAGTCCATTTGGCCGCGTTACAGGATTCTCGATCTCGGCCAGGAGGGCTTTGAAAGCCTCGTAAGCTTCCTGACTCGATTGAGAGCAGCGATCTAGAAACTGCGCCTGAGCTGGAGACTGGAGCAACATCAGTTAAGTCTAATCTAGAACTTGGATCACGCAGAGCGTAATTTAGAGTCCCTATCTCCTGATAGCGGTGAGCCTTTCTTGACCGGTAATTAGCGCTCCGGTTGAGCTTCAGAAGCAGGCTTAACGCTGCTCGGCCTCATCAACTTGCCAAATTGACCCCTAAACCTGCGTACAGCAACGTATCCAAAGTTCTGCTCGAGATTGGATGAGCTCTCTTCGTGAAAAGGATGCACGACGATCCATGGCTGCCACTTTCGGATAAACGCGAACCAAAGCTCGACTTCTGCAGGAGTACGCTCATGTTGAGGCCAAAGACAAAAAAATGGGTGATAGTTGCGAAGATCGGATGCAAAGATCCCAGCCCACGCGTCTGGTCCATCCACCACAATGGGACGCGGTGAGCTTTGGCGTTCTAGATCTGCAATGGCTTCGACCATCTCCTCAATATCGCGCGCGTCAGCCGGGTCGACTTTCATGCCCCGCAAGCGCTCGATCCGATCCAGGCTCTGAAGGGGCGTTTTGAAGTTACCCCAGACCAACTCCACTCGCCCAATCAGGATAGGCAACAAAAGAAACGAAAAACACGTGGCCACGAATCTGTGATCGCAGCCCACGCGCCGATAAAAAAGATAAATAAAAAAACCAACCATGGGGCTCGCGCCCCAAAAGATGTGTCGGGGGCAAGTGATCGGGTAATATTGCGACCACGATGCGATGCAGACAATCGCAACAGCCCACATCCAGGTCAACTCGCTGTCAACAAGCCCCCCGGGCTTCTTTCGCGCATGAAAGAAACTCACGACCAAAAATCCTCCGATCGTCACGGGCAACAGAAACGCCCAGACACGAATTGAAGAGATCATTGACCAAGCCGCAAGCGATAAGACCAGTACCGCGACAGCCAAAGCGCCCATGACGTGAATCCGCTTCGCCCGAGCAAACCGAATCAGCGCCAGCAGCGAAAACCCAACCCCAGCTACAGTGAGCCATCGAAAGAAAGCCTGCAGCTTAATCGCTTCACCTGTGATTGGCGCGACGAACAAGCATTTTAACACCTGCTCCGGCGTGCCAGCCATGATCGCAGCCCATTTTTTTGGCCACACAAAGATCTGATAGTGCCAGTCTGAGAGCGAGCCCGAAGCAAGGATCGGGATAAACATCACAATGCTCACCACCGCAAATCCAACACCGCAAAAAAGCGCGCTCTTGATCCGCCTCATCGGTTGGACCAAGTAGCCGATTAACAAAGCCACAAGCAGCACGAGCCCTACGGGAGTGCGACTCCAAAACACCAACGCGGCTGCCATACCACTGAGAAACGGCCAAGTAACATGCGGCCACTTCGAAGCTCCAGGGCGCCTCAGCGCACGCAGCAAGCAATAGAGACTCATCGCTTGAAACGCCAACGCGATCACCGACGCCCAAGGAAGCATGGTCCAGTTGAGCGCATAAAACGGTGCCAAGAGAAGCCAGAACACATAGGACACGACCACAAGCACCCACGACAAAAACTCGGCCCACGCCGCGACTAAAAAAGCAGAGGCGACTCCATACATGATGACGTTAAGAATCTTGAGCGAGAGCATTGAAGGACCAAGAATCTTAAGAGCAGCCACTTGCAGGTAAGTGGTTAACGCGCCATACTGAGAAAAGGTTTCCTTAAAGAGGAGTTGACCCGATAGGACGTCCAACGCCGTTTTGAACATCAAACCATCGTGATGATAGTCAATGCCTCGTGACGCAAAGGGCAGAAATAATAAGATTGTGACAGCAAAGGCAATGACCGGGAGCATTGCATGAAGCCGAAAGTGAGACATGTCCTTTGTTTCTATAGGTAAATTCATCTAGTTTCTACTGGGATGGTGAAACCTCTAAGAAATAAGGCTCAATTTGACAGTTTTTTAAGTCTTCGATAAACCCAAATTCGGTTCAAAATATAAGCTGAAGATCGGTTCAGCGTATCTACCAGGCCCCGTAAGGCCTGACTATTTGGAGCTCAAATGAAGAAAGCGCTACTTGTCCTAGTGTGGTCCATCCTCTCCGCCTCTGCCGTCATGGCGGGAGAATTCCCTACCCGACCTGATCCTCAGCTCACCCCTGGTTCGCTCTGCGACAAACCTAATAGCAAAAGATACCCCGAGGGTGTTCCTTACTGCACCCGCTCAGTCGGCAGCTCGCTCAAAGATCAGGTCATGCGCACTTACGATGAACGCCTAGACTATCAAGTGACCTCGATGGATCGCTCCGCATTCAAGATTGATCACTACATCCCCCTTTGCGCAGGCGGGAGCAATCATTCCAACAATCTTTGGCCGCAACACAAAAGTGTTTACGCGATCACCGATCCGCTCGAGCCTTTGATCTGCGAAAAAATGGCAAAGGGCACCTTGCGCCAGGCAGACGCGGTTGTTTTCATTCGCCGCGCGAAAGCAAACCTCTCTGAAGTCAACTCGATCATCCGGCAGATCCAAGCACTTTAACTTTATTGTCAGGTCTCCTACCTGTCCTTGACACTCCTTGTGATTGGCCCTTAGCTTACGAGACCCTGTAAAAGCAGGTACTTGTTCACCTTAGGCTCATGTTCACCTTGAGGAGGTCTCTCGCATGGATCGCGCCGGCTCACCGATTGTCTCGATCGTAAACGTCACCAAGAACTATCACCTGGGCAAGGTAGTGGTCCCCGCGCTCCAAGACGTCAGCTTGACCCTCTTGGCGGGCGACTTTGTTTCGATCGCCGGTCCTTCAGGCAGCGGCAAAACCACTCTCCTCAATCTCCTCGGGTGCGTCGATACCGCCACGTCTGGACAAGTCGTGGTAGACGGACACGACACTAAGAATCTCAATGATCGGCAGCTCACGGATCTCCGACTCCATACTATTGGATTTATTTTTCAGAGCTTCAATCTCGTACCTGTATTGAGCGTTTTTCAGAATGTCGAGTTTCCCTTGCTGTTACAACGAAAGTTCAGCTCCTCAGAGCGCGCTGCACGAGTAAACGAGCTTCTCGAGAAGGTCGGCCTATCCAAACATTCTAAGCACCGGCCTAGCGAGCTCTCGGGCGGTCAACGTCAGCGCGTCGCGATTGCGCGCGCCCTCGTGACAAGGCCTAAGATTATTTTAGCGGACGAACCTACTGCCAACCTCGATTCAAAGACAGGCGAGACCATCATCGACTTGATGAAAGAAATGAACCGGGTCGAAAAAACAACGTTCATCTTCTCCACCCACGACGCCAATGTCATGTCCCTCGCCAACTCGATCATTCGTCTTGCTGACGGCAAGATCACTTCACGGGAAACGGGCGGAGCGCACTGATGAGTGGGTTCTTCGTACTGACACAGATCGCAATTCGCAATTTATTTGCCAACTTCTTAAACCTCTTCATCGGCGGGATTATTCTCGTCGGAACGCTCTTCTTTGTCGTGGGAGGCTCGTTTCTCAATAGCGTCGATTCAGCGATGAGCAAGAGCATCACAGGCAGTATCGCAGGCCACATTCAGGTATATTCGAACCAATCCAAAGAAGAGCTCACCCTCTTTGGAGACTGGGGATTTCCGGATATCGCCGCGATCCCGGATTTTTCGAAAGTAAAACAAGCGCTTCAAGGCATCAGTAATATCCAAACCATCATCCCCATGGGGGTCAATGGCGCAAGCGTGATGTTTGGCAACACAGTAGACCTCACGCTCGAGCGCCTGCGTAAGTCCGTAAGCAAACGGGCCGAGGGAGATCACTCGCCTGAAACGCAAGCGCAGATCCAAAGCCTCAAAAGCCACGTCCAGCAAATCGTAAAGGTCATCCAAGGGGACTATAAGAAGCTCGCGGTCCTTGCCTCGGAGAAGGCGATCGACCCACAAAGCTCGCTCACGCTCGAGAAAGCGGCTTCTAGTGATTTTTGGAATAGCTTCGATCGCGACCCGTTTGGACACTTGGAGTTTCTAGAAAACCAAATCTCGTCGCTCATCCCAGATGCCGATTTGATCTATCTCGGTTACGCAGGCACTGATGTCGATTCCTTCAGTAAGTCCTTTGATCGAATGGAAGTGGTCGACGGCCAGCCGATCCCAAGCGGAAAACGCGGGATGCTGCTCTCCAAGTACATCTACGAGAATCAATTCAAGCTCAAGATCGCGCATCGATTGGATCAAATCAACGAGGCGTTGACCGAGCAGAGCAAGAAGATCGCGACGGATCCAGATCTGCAGCTCATGGTGAAGCAAAATCGGACCCAGACCCGCGAGCTGGTTTTGCAGCTGGATCCTTTAACGACCCAGAAAGTGGTCACCAACATCCAAGGGTTTTTGAAGTCTGAGGAAAAAGACCTCCATACGCTGTTAAACGCGCTTTTTGATACTAACGACGAGAACTTTGCTGCTCGCTACCAATTCTTCTACGACTCGATCGCGCCTCTCATCGAACTCTATCGAGTTCGACCAGGCGACTCGCTGACGATCAAAGCATTTACCAAGAGCGGGTTTGTCCAGTCAGCCAACATCAAGGTGTACGGGACCTTTCAATTCAAAGGACTAGAAAAATCCGGCCTGGCAGGGGGCTTGAGCTTAATGGACCTCATGTCTTTTCGCGACCTCTATGGCTTCGTGACGCCTGACAAGATCGCGGAAGCCAAGCAGATGCAGGCCTCCGTGGGCGCAAAGGTCGTCGAACGCGATCAAGCAGAAGCCGAGCTTTTTGGCGGTTCTTCGGCGGTGACCACGGCCAAAGAACGCGCAATCGACGACCGAGTCGAGATGGGCAACGGGAAGCTTTATGATGCATCAGCGATGATCAATCGAGCCTACTCCACGGAAGAGATCGAACGCGGCGTTGCCCTCAATGCTGCGATCATCTTGAAGGACCCATCAAAGCTCGAGGAGACCATGAAGACTATCGATGCCGCCGCCAAACGCGAAGGTCTCGATCTGCGCGTTGTCTCCTGGCAGAAGGCGGCAGGCAATATCGGTCAGTTCGTCTTCGTTGCCAAAGTAGTTTTATATTTCGCGGTCTTCATCATTTTCATAGTTGCACTCGTCGTCATCAATAACGCGATCATGATGGCCACTCTGCAAAGAATCCGAGAAATCGGAACGATGCGGGCAATCGGCGCTCAAAGATCCTTTGTTCTCTCGATGGTCCTGGTCGAAACAATGGTGCTGGGCGTGGTATTTGGTTCAATCGGTATCTTGCTCGGAGCAGGGGTCGTTCAGCTGCTGGCAAGCAAGGGGATCCCTGCGCCTAACGAGTTTTTATACTTCTTCTTCTCAGGTCCACGCCTTTTTATCTCTCTCAGCATGGGTTCGTTAATCGGGGCCGTAGTCGTGATTGGGATCGTAACTGCCGCTTCAGCTCTCTACCCAGCCATTATTGCCACCCGCGTATCGCCGGTCCAAGCGATGCAATCGGAGGACTGAACCATGGCTCAGCTTTTTATGATCGCCATCCGAAACCTAGCTCAACACACAAAACGCACTCTCCTTCTGGGTGGAGCGATTGCGGGAGTTACAGCGCTATTGGTATTTTTGCTGTGTCTTTCGACAGGCATCCATTCGACCATGCTCGAGTCTGCCACCACGCTGTCTACAGGCCACCTCAACATTGGTGGTTTTTATAAGATCACGGCTGGCCAGTCAGCGCCGATTGTTACGCCTCATAAGAAAATCGCAGAAATCGTGCGTAAAACCTTGCCAGATCTAGACTTCATCGCACCGCGCGGAAGAGGATGGGCCAAGATCGTCTCCGATAACGGCTCTATGCAAGCAGGGATCGGCGGGTTGGATATCAGTCAGGAGGCTGCTTTCAAGCGCGTGATTCAAATCAAGGATGGCAAGATCGATGAGCTGGCCAAGCCTGGCACTATCCTCGTCTTCGAAGAACAAGCAAAGAAACTCGGCGTGAAGGTTGGGGACTCGATGGTGGTTTCAGCGCTGACTTCTCGTGGAGTGAACAACACGATCGACGTACGTGTCGCTGCAATAGCTCAAGATATCGGTCTCCTGAGCGCATGGAGCGTCTACATCCCTGACGACTCGTTAAGGCAGCTCTACCAAATCAATTCAGACGCGACGGGCGCGATCCAAATCTACCTCAAAGACATGTCGAGAATTCCCCAAGACATGGATCTGCTGCGCAAGGCGTTCGTCGCTGAGGGGTACGTCTTGATGGACCGCGAAGCCAAGCCTTTCTGGCAAAAGTTCGATTCGGTCAATCGCGAAGACTGGACGGGACAGAAGCTCGACATAACAACCTGGGATGAAGAGATGTCTTTCTTTAAATGGACAATTGCCGCAATCGATGGACTGATGTTTGTGCTGATCGCAGTGCTCCTCGTGATCATCGCTGTAGGAATCATGAACTCGATGTGGATCTCGATCCGTGAGCGTACCAGGGAGATTGGCACTTTGAGAGCCATCGGAATGCACCGCACTGGAATTTTGGCCATGTTTATGATCGAGGCTTTCTCACTCGGTGTTTTAGGGACGTCTGTGGGGGCCTTACTAGGAATCTTAATCGCCGTCTTGCTGAACCTCGCGCACCTTCCTGTACCAGAAGGCGCCAAGATGTTCTTGCTGACCAATACCCTTCACCTCGCATTTGATCCTGCTAGCATTCTAAAAGGCATGCTCGTCATCACGGGCTGCACGACGCTAGTCTCGCTGATACCCTCCACCCACGCCGCACGCCTCAAACCCGTCACGGCCATGCAGCACATAGGATGAAATCCATGAAGATGATTGCCTCTGTTTTGATCATGATCGCCTCTGCCACTGCTCATGCAGCTGATGCACTTCCTAAAGAGAAATTGGTCGACCTCCTCAAAGGCATCGACCTAAGAATCCGAAGTTCTGGAGACTACAAAGCGCTGGCCTACATCGAGCAAAAAGAAAAAGACAAGCCCGACGTCGTTCGAGAAGCGCTAGCTTATCGTCGTGATGCGGACGAGAAGCTCATGATCCTTTTCACCAAGCCTAAGACCGAAGCGGGCAAAGGCTACCTCCGGGTTGAGAAGAACCTCTGGTACTACGACCCTACTGTTGGAAAGTGGGAGCGCAGAACGGACCGCGAACGCATCGCTGGCACCGACTCTCGCAGGCAGGACTTTGACCAATCTAAACTGGCCGAAGAGTATGACCCGGCATATGAAGGCGAAGAAAAGCTCGGCAACTTTAAAGTCTGGGTGCTTAAGCTCACCGCTAAACCCGGGATCGATGTCGCCTATCAGGTCGTCAAGCTCTGGATCGACCAAGCCACTGGCAATGATTTGAAGCGGCAGGACTTTGCGCTGTCGGGTCGATTGATGCGCACTTCTTACGTGCCAAAGTGGGAGAAACTCTACAGCGAGTCCAAGAAGGCCGAGCTCTGGTATCGCAAAGAGATCCGTATTTATGACGAGATCGATAAAGCGAACTCGACGCTCGTGATCGTGAAGTCAGTCGATCTTCAACCGCTTCCGGAGAACATCTTCACAAAGGCTTGGTTAGAATCGAAAAGCCGATGAAAACGAAGGTTATAGCAGCCTGGGGTTTGATGATTTTGGCTCCGGGAGCGATACCCGCCACCGCCGAATCATCCCAACCCAATGAAGAGGAAATGTTTGGAACCCCAACCGCGGCTTCACAAGATGCAGCCACTCAGAAAACAGAGTCCCCAAAGCAGCCCCCCCAAGACGCTCTCGAGATTACCGACAATACCCTTCAAGTCGGAGGCCGTTACTATCAGCGACTCATCTTTTCTGGTCAACGCGACGTCTCGCTCGATGAGGCTCCTCTCTCTATGCCGCTTCAATTTGACGGCTTCATCGATGCTCGGCCCAACGACCGATTGCGGGGATTCATCGATGCAAGATTGATCTACGACCCGACACGCGATCAGTACTCAAGAGCCACGGGTGCGAGCACCTCTTTCGGGGGCATGCAAAACTCGACGACCTCAACCGCTCCTTCAAGTGTGGCACTCACCGCCACGACACCCAACAACCCACAAGTCGTGCTCGACCAGGCATGGCTCAAGTTTGACATTGATCACACTGTATTCGTGACCGCTGGCAAACAGCACGTCAAGTGGGGCTCCGCGCGTTTCTGGAATCCTACGGACTTCTTGCACATCCAACGCCGGGATCCGCTGCTGCCCTTTGATTTGCGAGTTGGCACGACGATGGTCAAATTCGAGCTGCCGATCGAATCGAAGAAAACCAATCTTTACGGGATCGCGCTCTTCGACAATCCCACCCCCTCGAGCACTCTGGGGCAGGTGGGCGGAGCGTTTCGCGCTGAAACCGTCTTTGGCAGCACGGAGATAGGCATTGAGACGGTTGCTCGCGGAGGCACGAGCGCTGTTTATGGCGGAGATGTTTCAAGCTCGCTTGGACCCTTCGATGTCTACCTCGAAGCTGCGTGCCTTACGGGCGCTCCTCCTGCGCGCTACGCAATCTCTGGAGCAGGACTCACCCCTGGCGCAGATCTTTCAACCCTGATTTCTTCAGACGCTGTCGAAGGCCCTTCGATACAAGTGAGTACTGGAGCCAACCATCAGTTCGCTTGGCGAGAAAACCGACAAGCCACTGTGGGTGTCGAGTATTTTTACAACCAGGCGGGTTACAACGATGCACGCGTGTACCCAGCTTTGATTTTCTTTGGTCAATATCAGCCTTTTTACACGGGTAAAAACTATGCGGCCTTCTATATCACTGCTGAAGGTCCGGATGCCGAGCGGCACACGTCCTACACCTTCTCAACGCTAGGCAATCTGTCCGACCGATCCTTCTTGTCGCGACTTGATTTTGCGTGGCGAATCCTGACCTATCTGACGTTTGAGGCCTATGCGGACTTTCACTATGGCACTCGAGGAGGAGAATTTAACTTCTCGCTCCAGACACCCGCTTTAGTCTATCAAGGGGCTGCGGTCCCTGCCTTCAATGTCCCAACAACGATATCGAACATGGGCGTGGGTTTGAGGATGTCCTTCTAGCAATAGCGCTCGCAAGTTGCCCTTGCCCAATCCCCCGCGACCTCCTAAATTCACCGCCAATCATGAAAAAGTACCTGCCACATCCCTATAGCGCCTTGACCGCTGCGCTCGCTATCCTTGCGATGCCTCCTTATGACTTTTGGCCTCTCGTTTACGTCGCGCTTATCCCCTACCTGATCCTTGTTGATCGATCTGCCAGCTGGAAGGAAGCGCTCAGGCACGCTCTCTGGGTTTCGGCGATCGGCGTAACCGTAGGATGTCACTACCTCGCAGGCTCCATTCATGACTTCGCGCAAGTACCGCTGCCTGTAGCGGCACTTGCTCTCGTGCTCTACTCGCCTTTCGCACAGCCTCAGTGGCTCGCTTTTGCGCTCTCCTTCTTTTTTTACCGACAAGCGCAGCGCGAAAGGACACGCGCGCGGTTCGAAATCACTGCCGGAATCCATGTCCTCTTCTTGGGGCTTCTCTATGCGGGACTCGACGGATTGTTGCCTAAGATTTTCAAAGACACCTTGGGTCAGGCTTTTCACACTCAGAACACGATGGTTCAGATTGCTGACACGATAGGGATCTGGGGCCTCACTTGGCTCGTTGCTATTTCTAATATCGCCCTTTGGAGGGCCTTCACCCTCCTCAAAGAGCCGCAGGCTTCCCTAAGAATAGTGTCCACGCTCTTGCCAACAGCCGCGACCTTGCTATTCGTCTACTCCTACGGACAAGATGCGCGGATACAGATTCGCAGAATGATAGAATCTCCCGATCAAGAAGCATGGGTGGCCGCCATTCAACCCCATGTCCACCATCTCCAGAAACTCTCCGCGGAAAAGCGCGGTGCCGAAGAAAACGTGCGCGCCGTGCTCTCTCAACTTTTCTCGCTCACCGATCAAGCGCAAGAGCAGGCTAAGGAGAAAGGTGTCCGGCTCTCCTTCATCGTATGGCCCGAAACCGCCTACCCTCTCGCCTACGGCCAGCCGCGCTCTCCCTTCGAAGACGCCACGGACCGCAGCATAGTCGAAGCGGTCAAGAAGTCGGGGGTACCGTGGGTGATTGGCTCCTACCGTCACCTGGGGGGAAAGGATTACAACTCTATTTTCTTTCTCGACATTCAGGGTGATTCACAGGTTTACAGCAAGAGCATCTTAATGCCCTTTGGCGAAGAGATTCCCTACTTCGGCGACACAGCGATCATTCAAAAACTCCTGCCCGAGCTCGGTAATTTTGGTAAGGGCTCGGGCCCCGATGTCATCACGCTCAAGAATCCGCAGGGTGGTCTTCTCGATCTCGGCCCCGTGGTTTGCTATGAGACGCTGTTTACCGATCACTTTGCGCAAACTTGGCGCAAAGGAGCCCAATTTATACTCAACCTCACAAATGACTCTTGGTTCGGCAGTACCGGTGCCCAGGAAATCCACATGTCCTTAGCCAAGATCCGAAGCGTAGAAGTTCGCATGACCCAACTGCGCTCAACCAATAACGGCATCACAGCCATCATTCTGCCAGACGGCACTTTGCGCGCTTCGATCCCTAAAGATGAGGCCGCAGTACTGCTGAGCTCTGTCCCCATCGTAAAAAAACGCACTGCCTCTTTCGTTGCGCTTCAGGGCGATTGGTTTCCGTCGTTTGCGTTCTGGATGGGATTGATTCCAATCCTTTCCGCCGCAATGACTCTGCTCAAGCGTCGGCGCGCCAAAGTCTCTACCTTGGATTTTCCAACGACTCCTTCGCAAGGCTGGGAGTCGTCGTAGCATCTTCCAACAGCAAGACCGCCGATCTTAAAAGCGCTTCTGAAAAAAGCTCCCGTCTCGATCGGCCTATCTTTTGAGACGATTCACTCACCGTGCTCTGATACGCCCGCATCACATGCATGTTGGGTGGGTGACTTTTTCGAATCACCTACCCGCTCTGAGGCTGCAGTCCCAGAACAGGGCCGATTCGATTCAGTAGCCCAGTGATGGAGAGAGGTTTAGGGAATACAACAAATTCCTTAGAGCTTTCCAATTTTTTCAAGGCTCGAACCGTATCCGTCTCGTAGAGGGCAGGATCATATACGATCGCGGTCATCGGAGGGCGCATACGCTTGTTCAAGGCCTTGAGCGATTTAATCCATTGCGTGGAGGCCATCCCATCTAAATCAAAAACTAGAATCTGAGGGTTGACCACCTCGTCCAGTACGTCTTCGACGGCAAGGTGTTGAACTCCGATTCGATACACGGAAGAGAGCGTGTCGCGCAGAAATTGGACAAAAAATAGATCCGCAGTCACTACGCCAATAGGCGGGATCTTGGTTCTTGCTTTCTTTCCTTCAAGCTCCTCAGCAGCCTTCGCTTTAGCTTGACTCTGAACCATGTTCACAAAGATGTCGCGCATGGAGATCACGCCCACTAAGCGATTTTTCTGCTCGTCGTCTGTTACGACTATAGGTAAGTGCCGGATACCATATTTTACCATGATGTCAGCAGCCTGATGCAATTGATCAGCTTGAATAACTCGTATTGGGTAAGTCATCATCTTGCGAACGGGCTTGTCCCAAAAGCCACCCTTGTCTATGACTTCTATTTTTCTCAATAGATCTCGCTCAGTAAAAATCCCAATCAAATCTCGCTTTGCATTGTCCCTTACAACAAGGAGAGAACCTACTTTATGCTTCTGCATAAGGAGAATGCACTCCTCCATCGAGGTATCCCAACTCACGGCAATAGCTAATGACGGATGGAATGTAGTTTTCTGAGTTGTCATTTTTCAACCACGCTTTGTTCCATTTAGACACGGGCCTTCGATGCATGTCAAACCGGCACCTTATTGCTTTGCCCTTAAGCGTTCTATTCAAGTAAAACAAAACGTATGACCACGTCAGCCATTATTGGTATCGTTTTGATTTTTTCTTTTATGGGTTGGGGCATACTGTTTCAAAAAGCCTCTCAGTCAAAAGAGGAGTGGAGATCGGGGCTCAATTTCCTGGTTGGAGTTTCAACCGTAGCTTTTCTGGGTGGGATACTCAACCTAGCAAGTCTTGTCTCTGAAACAACGAACCGAGTCGTAGTCGCATTGGGTCTACTAGCCTACGGAGTCACCCTACGGTGTAGCTCGTCAAAGCTTCGATCAATCGTCTTGTCCACCTCTCAAGCCGTCCGCCGCCATCCCTTGTCGACTTTAGCGGCTGTTCCATTCCTCGTGTCGATCGCCATTGTCTATCTCTCCTATTGTAAGGGCTGGTTCTTTAATTCGACCGACGACTACAACGGCTATTTTGTCTACCCGCTAAAAATGCTGCAAACCGGATCGATGGGTTCTGATCCCTTCAGTCAGCGGAGATTCTCAGGTTTAGGCGCCAACAGTTATCTCCAAAGCATCGCCCTCAGTTTTGTCTCGCTTCAACGAGTCTCTCTCATCGAGCCCGCGTTGATTCTCATCATGTTGCCCGTCTTGATCTACGGAATGCTAGCGAAGGCCGGAGGATCTAGAATGTGGACTGTTGCCACGCTTCCCTTTCTACTCGCTATCGCCGTGCATGCCCCAAGAGCTAACTCCAGCAACGTCGTACTGGGCCTAGCCCTACTGATAGCTCTCCTGCATTTCTACTTCGATTCAAGAGACCGCGCCCTGACACTTTCGCGCTGCTTGAGCATCAGCTTGATCAGTGCCTGCGTGTGTTCGTTGAAGGGAAATCTCGCTTCGTTTCCGCCCATCTCGCTTAGCATTTTTTTTGGAAGCCGTGTTTTGGAAGCCTTCTTTAAAAAAAGACCTGTCATGCATGAGCTCAAGTACGCTGGCCTAAGCGCACTACTGTTCTTAAGCTTTTTGGCTCCTTGGTTGATCTCTGCCTACCCTTCAATTGGAAGCTGGTACTACCCACTCCTCGGAAAAGGGTACACCGTCACGTCCTACCACGACGTCGAAGGCCTCCTTAAGATCCACGCGGATTACCCACACTTCTTTTTTGCGGCCGTAGACAGCCTACGCTATCCAGGCCTGCTTGCCGCCTTAATCTTGTTTGTAGGCTTGGCGGCTTCAACCGCACGAAAGGAAATTCAGCTCCTGCTTGCGGTCTGGCTGGGCACAGTTTACTTCACGATGACCCAATCTTACTTAAAGGCCCTGCTGATCTGCTTAATCTCAGGCTGCGCATTCTCTTTGTTCTTCATCGTGAAGAATCGACATAAGCCCCTCACGCAACTTTTGTTCTATGCGGGAGGACAGCTTGGGGCGGTTTGGATCGCAGCTGTTGGGATGTACCTCGCCGTCGCCGGATGTTGCTATCAAAGATTTCAGTTTTCTCAGGCCTATGCCTGCCTCATCGCATTCTTGGTGTTGACTGGAGTCTACCTGAGAGAAAAGCCCTCGCGTCTTCTCGCGGTCCTTCTTGGAGTCGTTTCCTTCGCAATCGCGTTTCAAGAAGTTACGTTTGATGGGATACCTTCAAACCTGCTGACGTCACCTAACCTCTTCATCAACCGAATGAGCGAACATGCCCGCGTTGTCTTTTCTCTTCCTTCAAATCAAGGCGCGATGACACTACCGGAACCTAGAACGCCGGGAATCTACGCCTCGCTTCAGGAGTCCATTCCACAGGGAAAGACAGTACTTGCCCGCGTATTGACGCCGTACCTATTGGATTTTAGGAAACACAATATTTGGGTAGCCGATGTCCCGGGTGAGGTGTCTCCCCCGCCGGGCATGCCGTACAAGGCGGGCCCTGATGCACTCGCTCGATATCTTGAGAACCTTGGTGTTTGCTATGTTGCGTTCTCTTATGGCTCACCCGAAATCCGTTCGGGTCACCTGGCTCAAATTGACCACTTCTATTCATGGATACGAGCAGAATCTCAGCTAACGGAAGACTTTCAACAGAACCTCATGGCATTATCAAAGCTGAAGCCTTCCGTGTTTGACGACGGAAAGAGCTTTGTGCTTAAACTTTGCTCGAAATGATCGCCTCTCCCTTCAGTCAAGAGACGTCTGATCAGGCAGTTCAGAGCGATTGCAAGTGATTACCCGAGCTCCGCTTGCCGGACAAACTCGTCTGCCCAAAGTACACCAAAACCTGTCGTGTCGCTCTGAATGAGCCCTAAACCACCCCTGTTTGCCGCAGGTACAAGATCGAGATGTACCCACGGAGTTTCTTTACCCGCAAAGTGCGATAGAAAAGTAGCTGCGTAAATGTGGTCCGCGTTGTTGCCAGACGCGCACTGAAGGATGTCGGCGACCTTTGACTGAAGCTCTTTGCGGTAATCCTCACCCAGCGGAAACGCCCAGGTGCGCTCGCCCGCTGCTTCACCGCAACGTACGCTGAGTTCAGCGAGCTCCTTGCGGTTCGAGAAGATCGCTCCACGCCGTGTATCCAAAGCTCGGATCGCCGCACCCGTCAGTGTTGCAAAGTCGATCATGAGATCTGGTTTTTCCCGGGACGCTAGTGCCAGTGTATCCGATAGGATCATCCGGCCTTCAGCATCCGTATCGATGACCTCGATCGATGTGCCATCGCTAGCTACAACGACCTCATTGGGTTTGTAAGCGCTGCTCGAGATGAGATTCTCTGCCAATGCCATATAAGCATGAACCTCAAACGGCGCCTTGATCTCAGCAAAATAAGCACAGAGAGCCAATGCGATTGCTGACCCGGTCATGTCTCCATGCATGCCGAGCATGTGTCCCTCAACCTTGATGTTATAACCGCCGGTATCAAAGCAGATCCCCTTACCCACCAGATTGAGAAGCTTGCGTTTAACTCCCGGCTTACCAGCGGGACGATAGCGAACCACGGCAATGCCACCTGAGCTCTTAGGATCCGCACGGGTCACAGCAAGAAAGGCACCGGCCTTTTTACGGGCCAGAGTTGCGCAATCCCAAAACTCGTACTGAAGACCTTCTGATCGCGCGAATCGCTCGACGTGCTGCCGATAAGCACTGGGTCCAAGCTCATTGGCAGGAAGATCCGCGAGTGTCCGCACGCGGTTATTGGCTAAGCCTAAAAGCGTGCCTCGTTGAATAAGTGAAGCTGCTACCTCTTTAGGGAGCTTGCTCACCACCTCAATGGGGAGGCCTTTTTTCTGCTTCAGCCCTTTGAGAGCCAGTCGCTTGCGGTTTCCAAAAGTTGCGGGCTTCCACCCTGCTGTTTCCGACAAAAAAGACAAAGCAAGCAAGGCGCGTTCCTGCTCCTTACCTAAATGACTAACGTCCAATCGGATTCGATAGGGATGCTCCATCGAATCAGCAAACGCCTTGCGGATTTCACAATGCAAGTCGTAGGTGCTCGTTTGAGATGGGACGAACAGAAAAATCGACGCGCCTCCACCACTGGTGTTGACGCGAATAAATCTCATCTCTTCGGGAGAGTCAGCTTTTTCGGCTGCAGCGGCTAACTTTTGCGTAAACTGAGAGCGTAGTTCAGAGTTCCACCGTTGTTTTCCGGCCGTAGAAAGTGCGACCGAACCATTCCCGCTTTGGGTCCAAGGAAGCACAAGGCATTCGATGTCCTTGGGACTAAGAGCTGGGGCCTTGGCGGAGAAAAACCGGAACGTGCGTTGTATCGGAGGATGGATCATTTTAATTCATTGACTCGGTTTAACATGCGGGTCAATGGGAATTGTGAGGCTTCCTGAAACCAGGATGCCGCCTAAGAAGGAAATTCACTGAACTTGAAGTAAGGGAAACCCATAATTTCAAATGATACACCCCTGTGGCCCCGCCACTGGGAGCGGGGTACTTCCTAATTCGCGTCAGTACCCATCTGAGACACAATCGGCGTAATCAGCCATTGTATCCGTGGAGACAGCGTGCCCTGGGCGTCACCCTCGATGGTTACAGAATCGTCTGAGATCAGGATCAATCCAAAGTTTTGATTTCGCCCGCGAACATAATTACTAAACCAATCTGTCACATCAAATATCGCAAAACCTTCTATATTAGTCTTGCTCACAACGCACTCGTTCCGGTCGAAATCGCCGCCATCAGCCTCCCAGCGTCCCTCTCTATTGAAGGGATGTGCCCTTTTCCACGTAGCTGCCATCATCCAGTTGCGCATCAATGGACAAACCTTTAAGTGCTTCTGAAGATGGGCGAGATCCGTGCCTTTATCTGGCGCGATCAAAACCCGGACCCGTCGACCTCCCTCAAGCCGCACATCCTGAGATTCTGACTCTAGCTTCTCATAGCGAAGCAAAACTCGATGATTTGACGAAACCAAATACCGAGACTGATTAAAAGTAGACGGCTCCTGCGTATCCTCGATTCCTACTACGATTTGCTTAACCCCATCTATGGATCGCTCTTGCTGAGAGTCTTTGAGATTTTGCGTAGAAAGAGGCCCACACCCCAGAACACCCCATAAGATCAAAGCAATTAGACTTATTCTAGCGTCAGCTTTCACGATTCTTCTCCTCAAAAGTGCATGCTAAGGCGAGCACCAAGGCTAGCTTGCCCAGATCCGGCTCCCATCAAGTTACCTAACGAGTCAAACTCCACGTCTTCGGGTGCGCTCAACAAGAATTTGCCGTAGGCACTCACTGCTAAATTCTCGATACGCAAGGTCGCCTCCGGTCCCGCCGATACAAGTCGGTACCGTCCAGTATCAAATAACGGAAACGCTCCTCCTTGCGCCTGATAATAATCTGCAAGGTAGATGTCTGCAAATCCTCCCAACTTAATAAAGGCCAACGTTACGCCTGTATGAACTGCCACATGCATAACGCCGCCATAACCATATTTGTATTCGACACGACCGATGGTTTCCTTTGCTGAGCCGGGCAAGCTATAGCCCAAGACATTCTCGACATAGAAAAACCGAAGATCTTTGCGCATCTCGAGTCCAAACGTTCCGACATCTCGACCAAACGGCGAGTTCTTGAGCTCCGCCGCTGATAGCGTATTGAGTGAGCACTCTCCCCATGCCGCAATATCAAACCCTCTACCTGACCAAAGTCGCACACGGGCAGATAAGCCCAAGGGGCCTAAAATGGTTGCTGCCGGTTGCTGAATCAAAGAGGCTTGAATCCCAAATCCAAACGAATCCTGCTTGCTTCCAAACGGGTAGAGAAAGCTCCGCAGCAAATGCATTCGATTAACTGAAGTC